>Ga0164293_10000072_pt1 | contig 64209 bp, 65 predicted proteins | sample GEODES118metaG_FD_111487 | JGI IMG/M metagenome (GOLD analysis project Ga0164293, IMG submission 111487) | Eutrophic lake water microbial communities from Lake Mendota, Wisconsin, USA - GEODES118 metaG | ecosystem: Environmental > Aquatic > Freshwater > Lake | place: USA: Lake Mendota...
CACTTGTTCTTGTTCTTTTTCTTGTTCTTGTTCTTGTGAAGAAGATAATAAAGCTTTTACATTATTGTTAAAAAGAGAAGATATCCTTTCTACTTCTCCTGATTCTTCTGGCACTTTATCTGGCACTTTACCTGGCACTTGTTCTTGTTCTTTTTCTTGTTCTTGTTCTTGTGAAGAAGATAATAAAGCTTTTACATTATTGTTAAAAAGAGAAGATATCCTTTCTACTTCTCCTGATTCTTCTGGCGCTTTACCTGACACTTGTTCTTGTTCTTCTGGTACTTGTTCTTGTGAAGAAGATAATAAAGCTTTTACATTATTGTTAAAAAGAGAAGATATCCTTTCTACTTCTCCTGATTCTCCTGGCACTCCTTGCACTTCTGGCACTTTTTCTTGTTGCTTTTGTAAAGAAGATAATGCACCTATTAAATTTTTGTTAAAAAGAGAAGATGTCCTTTCTACTTCTCCTGATTCTTCTGATTCTCCTGATTCTCCTGATTCTCCTTGCACTTCTGGCACTTCTGACACTTTTTCTTGTTGTTGTAAAGAAGATAATGCACCTATTAAATTTTTGTTAAAAAGAGAAGATGTCCTTTCTACTTCTCCTGATTCTCCTGGCACTTCTGGCACTTCTGACACTTTTTCTTGTTGTTGTAAAGAAGATAATGCACCTATTAAATTTTTGTTAAAAAGAGAAGATGTCCTTTCTACATCTCCTGATTCTCCTGGCACTTCTGACACTTTTTCTTGTTGTTGTAAAGAAGATAATGCACCTATTAAATTTTTGTTAAAAAGAGAAGATGTCCCTACTACTTCTCCTGATTCTTCTGATTCTTCTGATTCTCCTGGCACTTCTCCTTGTTGTTGTTTTTGTTGTTGTAAAGAAGATAATGCACCTATTAAATTATTGTTAAAAAGAGAAGATATCCTTCTTACTTCTCCTGATTCCCCTGGCACTTCTCCTTGTTGTTGTTTTTGTTGCTTTTGTAAAGAAGATAATGCACCTATTAAATTTTTGTTAAAAAGAGAAGATGTCCTGTCTACTTCTCCTGTTTCTTCTTCTTGGTCTTCTTGGTCTTCTTGGTATTCTTGGTCTTCTTCTTCTTTTTGTAAAGAAGATAATGCACCTATTAAATTTTTGTTAAAAAGAGAAGATATGCTATGTATTTGTTCTTCTTGTTCTCGTTTTTCTCTTTCTTCTTGTTGTAGTTTTTGTAAAGAAGAGAATAGAGTTGATATATTTTTGTTATAAAGAGAAGATATATTATATTGTAATTCTTGTCGTTTTCGCTCTTGTTCTTGTCGTTCTTGTTCTTGTTGATATTCTTGTAAAGAAGAAAAGACATTATTTGAATTATTATTAAATAATAATAATAACATATTTTTTGTTACTTCTGTTGCAACTATTTTTGTAGCTTCATTTGATATTGTTAGAGCTTCTTTATGTTCATTCAATATTTTAGCATCTCTTATTATATTTTCTAATTTTTCTAAATTTGCATCTTTATAAGCACAAATACTTCTATATATATTATATAGCTCTATAGCTTTATAATAATCTTCGGGATTATATTTTTTTAATTTTGCTACGATATTATCATATAATAAGGTTAAAAATTCTATAATCATATTATTTTTATTTCTTTTTATAAATTCTTCTGCTACATTTGCTCTATCTTTCGGAGCTGTTTGTTGCGATATTTTAACATCAATATCTAAAGCTTCATTAGAGAGTATATTTTGAATTAATTTTGTAAAAAATGTATTATATAATTCTAGAATAGTTTCAATATCCTTCTCTTTGCCCTTGCCCTTGCCCTTGCCCTTGCCCTTGTCTTTGTCTTTGTCTTTGTCTTTGCCATTTTGTTTATCTGTAATGTATTTACTATTATATGTATATACGCGGTCCCATAATTCAATTTTTTGAATTATTTTATTAACAGTTTCTGCATCATATAAATCTGAATATTCAACATTTTTTAAATTTTTAGTTAAATTAATACATATATTTAAAAAATAATAAAAAATTCTATATAATATGTATATGTATATATAATTCAAATGAAATTTACCTTTGATGTTTAATTGACCATTATAAGCTATATTTTTAATACTATATATGTTATAGTTCCAAATTAATAAAAATTGATTATTATTTCTTGTTGTAGCACCGAGGTCTTCTTTATCTAAAAAATACAAGTAATTTATTATACTATCATTATTACGCACTGAAGGACTACTCCTACCGCTCGTACCGCTCGTACTGTTCGGACCGCTCGGAATGCTCGGACTATTCCTACCGCTGGTACTGCTCGTACTACTCCTATCGCCGGCACGATCAGCAGCATTATCTTTGACAATTGTTGCAATAGAATTATTTTCATTTAATGTTATTAAGAGTTTTTCTTTATTTATTTCTTTATCTACTTCTTTCCCATCTTCTTTATTTTCTTCTTTTACATCATTATATGTAATATGTATAGTTTTATCTGTATCATATATATATTTTATGATAATATATTTTTTATAAAGGTCTGCTATTTTATCTGTGATTTCTTTTGTATTTTGTTCTGCATTGCTTACCTTATTTTTATTTTTCTTTTTACCTTTATTAGCATTTTGTTCGTCCAGTATTTTAAATTCTGTTAATAAAAGTTTTTGTATATTTATATCATCTATTTTTTTAAAATTACTATTTGTATGATCCTTATCATCTTTATATTTTAAAAAAAATTTGCTATAACTATCATTATATGTTTTTCCTTTTTTTTTATCAGAATATGCACTATCAAATAATTTATTTATATATGCATCTTTAATATTATCAAAATCAAAATCAAATGTTTTCTTTTGATTTGTACCGCTCATTAATATATTATAATATTATAATATAATAATATAATAATTATAGATATTATTATCGATATATTTCTTTCAATTTATTAAGAGTATAATGGTATAATCTATTATATTCTTCTTTTTCTTTTTTTTCAATTGCTCTAAGTTCCGCGGTATCTGCGGTACCTGCGGTACCTACGGTACCTAAGGTACCCGCAAGCACTGTGTAATCATCATATGATTGAGATACATTAACATCATTAACATCATCAACATCCGTTATACTAAATATTGTTAAAAAATTTTCTTCTAAATTATCAGTAGATTTTTCATCTATTTTATTATTTCTTATATATATAATATTATATTTATCATTAATATTTGCCATACTACGCAGTGTATATTTTATAATTTTTTTATATATTACTTTAAACACATTATCTCCAATTTTAATAATTACATAATGATTAATGTTAATAATATCTACATTAAGTGTACTTAAAAGTTTTTCTATTGATTCTGAACCTTTATTAAATATGTATATCTTATTATCTTTTATAATTTCCTTATATTTTTCATCATTAGGATTTAAAACTATATTACTCAAATCTATAGTTGTATCAAATTTTTTTGCCTCTTTGCTAACTTTGCCATCAACGTCTTTAATATCATATACAAGCAATTCCACATCTATATTTACGCCCATTGCGCCCCCGCGTATTTTTTGCAGTGTATAGACACCCTTGTATTTTTTAATAGGATAATATTTATTTTTATCTCTAATATATTTTTTATTATTTTCATCAATATATATATATTTCCTATCACCAGAAACAGTATCTATATGAGAACGCACATACATATTATATAATCTATTATTATATAATATAATAAAATATAATAACAAGCCTGTGACATCATAAATCAATTTAATATTTATAATCCAAGCGGTTTAATCCATAAAGGAACGCAGATATTGTCATTTTTGACACTATGCGAAAAGAAGCAATCGCATTTAAAATTACATTGTTTGCCTCGCATCGGTCTGACCTTTGTAATATTCTCTGTCGCCGTAGCCGTAGGCACAGCCACAGGCACAGCCGCCGCCGCTAACAAATTCCCAGCTTCTTTTTTAAAATATGGATTTAATTTGCCGATATATATGGTGTGAATAAATGATATATACACTAATAGCGATATTGTTTTAAGCATATTAAACATTATATGTGTATATATAATATTATATTTATATATAATATATATTAAGTAAAAGGATATGGACGATGACAACACTAAGGAACCAGAGGAACCGAAAGAGCCTAAGACATATTTTATAATGACGAATGAAAAGGGTGATTATGGATGTATGACCTTTACTGATTATGATATGTATAAAAGCAGTCTTGAAACATATACTAAGCTCGGCTGGATAGACTAATAATCTTTACAGCACGAATCAATATTTTTTTTATTCATTATAATAAGAATGACAAGTATATCATATGTGAGAGAGACGCGAATAATGAGAGATAAGGCGAATATATTGAATGAAAAGCAGTGCAAGACATTGCAAAAGGATTATAGAGATTATATCAATGGCAAAATATCTCAAATTAAACACCCTAAGACGCGTGCCCCCATTAAAGAAGCTGCAAAGGTCAAATATTTATATAACAAATGTGCTGAAAAATACGAAATCGGCTCATCAATTACGCAGTCAAGTATGTCTAAATTGACAAAGATGATGAGTAAAAAGCCCAAGACCACAAAGTCAGCATCGCCAGCTTCATCGCGATCGCCATCGTCTCCAAAATCCAAGGATTTTTTGAGTTATGAGAATGATATTAATATTGAAGGCAATGCGGATATAAGAGATATTCTTGATATGCCGATAGAGACCTTTAAAAACAATCGCCTTTTAGTAAAGAAGCTGTTCCAAATCCCTATAAGTGAGAAAAAAGGCTTAGAGATATTGAGAAAGCACCTAAATGACCCTAATAATCACGCGGATTATGTCATTAGTTATCGCGAATATGTAAGAGAAATTACAAAATATCTCCCAATTTACGACCCATTTATGAAGAAGAGGGACTTAAAGCTGTATATATTAGATTACTTCAATCCCAACGCTCAATTTTCAAGAGACAGGATGATATTTTTCATAGAGTATTGTCAAAAAGTATATACTTCGGCGATATTTCAAGATACGCGTAATATGAATTTGGGACATTTTATATACGATGATAATTATAGAGCCGTATCTACGGCTGCCGGATTCTTCGCGCGATTATCACAGAGTAAATATGCCTATTACGCTTTGTATTTTATAAACAAGATACTCCTAAATAACATTAACGGCGACCCCGAATTAATTCGCAATTTTATATTAACCAAGAAATTACTTAAAAATCTAATAGACAAGGATTTTGTCATAGAAGACACCGATGTCTCTCTATCATTCAGTACGAGCAGCAGCAGTTCAAAGAGCGACGATATGACTAAAAAAGATTCAAGTATGAATAATATATATCGCGAATTGGGAAGAAGAGAGTTTGTTAAATATATAATGAATAATGGCGAGAATCCCCGAACAATTAATGATGCCGACCCTTATTTGGGAGTTAAATGGGAAAGGATGTCTATAAATAAACTCAGAATGGTAGTTAAAATACCTATAGAAACGAACGGGCGAGTATTCACATATGCGTTTTATGCGAGAAGCTTATACAAGGACTGGAAAAATGCTATGAGAACGAGAAAACCTTTCATAAACCCTTTTACAAGAACGCCCTTCAGCGCCGAGGACGAGGCGAAAATATTAAATGTATTGGAACAAAAGTACCCGTACATAACGATGCCCGCGCGAGAACCCGTCAATAGATTTGATTTATATTTCCAAGACCCCGAGACCATCCGCGTGAATGGCACATATTTCTGGCAGATAAATATATGGTATAATTACGGGACGAGAGAAACTCCTGAATATATTAAAATAATAGCAGTAAATGTAATATCATTCCTCGATTTATACAATGACGACAGACAGGTAGAGTATTCGCCGGCATTTTTATTTGAAAATATAGAGAAATTGAGAAAAGAAAATAAGATTATTGGGAAAAAGATGCCCTTTAAATTACATCCGGCCTTCGCAAAATACTTCAATACCTATATAACCACCGAAGCACAATACAAAGACTTTTTCACCCTATTAAACCGATAGAGGAGAGCGCAAGAGAGCGCGAGGGAGAGCAAGAGAGAGCAACGGAGGCTCTTGGCGATTTATAGGGCGTCTTTAATTTTATTAGAGAAATCCATATATTTCTCCATAGTATCAAGGGTAGTATTATTATACTCTGTCAATACATTTAGGGGTTTGAGAGGCATATTTTTTCCAAATATCTTATTGTTTCGCACAAGGAAACTGATGTTTTCAAGTAATATCTGCGGAATATGCGCGGCATCTATATCTTGATTAGCGAAACCGTATGGTACTTTAATACGTATTAAAGGTACTAATATATTTGCTTGACCTGGTATTTTAGCTATATATTGAAATACGATTGCAATATACTGATATTCCTGCACGGTATGATATGAAATATCGCGCCTTCCTTCGCCATATGTTGGTCTTTGTAATCGCGGATACATAGATAACATAGCATTCATAATAGTTTCTTTATCTTCCTCAGTAAATGGTGCCCTATTATAGGGATTAACAAATGGTATCCTTTGATACTGACCGCTTTTTACACAATTTCTCCAATATTGATAAAGTGTTTTGACATAAAAGGCGTGTCTGTATGTTCTGCCATTTATAACCGACGGGATTGAAATAACTTTTTTAAGCTTGGCGACAGGCATATCTTTCCACTCATCGCCAGAGATGTCGGTATCATTCATATTATTTCGTAAAATATCGGCTATCATCTCTTCCTTTGTTTTTCTATATCTTTCAATATTCGCTTTAGATTGGTAATGACTGTGTCCGCTTGAAGAGCTTCTTGGAGTTCCTGACCAATTAGGGGATTTGCTAACAGATATTGAACCGTCCTTATAACTCAACGGTATATTCTCGCCGGTGATAAGCGCATCTAATAAAAATATGTTTTTATTTACGGCATCGCTAGGTTGTTTATTGTTATCCCTAATAAGAACGTGAATGAATTGAACGGCCAAATACTTCTCTATATTATTATCTAATGTTCTAATAATATCCTCGCTATTCCTATTATGTTCAGAATACATAATGATATTAGCAAATAAGGTATGTGGCGATAATTCAGCAGGTAGTTTTCTAAGCTCTGTGGGATTTACATAAAAGACATTTTTCCACATACTGTTTATTTTCTTGCCCGTATTTTTGATAGAATTAATTATATTAGGGCGCATCGTTGAAGCAACTTCGTCCATTCTAAAAGGGTCGTAATTATAACCGTGCATCCATCCATATTGTCGCGTTAAAATATCGGCGGTAACAGTATTATTCATATATATATCTGTCATAATTCTGTTAATTTCTTCTAAAATCTTGTAATAGGCATTAACATATTTATTTTGCTCTGCGGAAGCCGTGCGATTAGCCTCAAGATATTCTTTGAGCTTATGCAAACCCTTATCTAATATTATTGGTTTAGAGAAAAGAGACTCTATCAATTTTCTATTTTGCGCGAGAGTATTTATAGGCATATATAAAATGTCTTGAACCTTTGAATAAGAATCAAGAATAACTTCGTTATCATCTGATTTGGAAGAAGATTTAGATTTAGATTTATTAGATTTAGAAGATGAAGATAACCCTTCAAACTCGTAGTTATGCTTGCATTTATCATATATAAATTTGATTCTGTCCGCATCACCTATGGGCTTATTAGTTTTCGGATTATTTATCTTTGATATCTTGCCGTTTTTATAATCTTTATAATCTTTAATAAAAGACTCGCATTGCTTTTCTGATAAATTATTATTTTTATCCTTTTTAAATGCCAATATTTTAGAAGCCGAAGACATATTCTAATATAATTAGGATATTATATTATTATTGAATTGCCAAAAAATGTTCCTTTTTATATGGCATATCTAAAAAATTGACAGCTATGATTTATATTATTTATACAACTATGTCAATCATCGCTGTCGCTCGCTCCGTCCCCGTCGCCTCCGTCGCCTCCGTCGCGTCCTTGTCCTTGTTCCTGGCAATTTTCTTGAATGTCGCCGGTATGAGTGATGCTCGCATTCACCGCACGAGTAGTAGGGGAAGTAGAACACACTGTGATTATGAATGGGTTAGGAAGATTGAACGCGAGAGGGACGAGTTGAAGAATCGCGTGGAATTTGTTCGCGATAGCAATTCGTATATGGAAACTATGATTACTCTCAATAGTTGCAATGCCGGACATATGTTTAGGTACAGCAAGGATAATGGTTATAAGATTAAATGTATCACTTGTCCCGAGAATCATTACAGGACTAAGACGAATACTACTTGCTATCATTGTCCCGAAGGTTTCTATTCGGCTCCTGGTTCTGCCGAATGTAAGAAGGCGAATGCTAATAGTAGCAATGTTCATACGCTATGCAATGAAGGTACTATCGTAGGCTCTAATAAGTTCGGCTATCACCTGGCGAGCTGTATTAAATGCCAATCGTTGAATGTGAAAAGTTATATGCCTTACAAGAATAATCACGACGCCTGTATGACTTGTCCTGCTGGTAGCGTGGTTAATCTGAGAGGAACTGAATGCACTGTGTGTCCCGCGGGACATTTTGAGAAGGATAATAAATGTATCAAGTGTAGCTCGGGAACTTACGCAGATAAGGAGGGTATGACAGAATGCCGGGCGTGTAATAATAGGAATGCTCTTGCTTACTCTTCAATCGGTGGAACCAATTGCGAAGATAGTATCTTTCACGATTTTGCTAAGAAGTTTAATAATAACATCGTGAATCTGGATATCATATTGAAGCCTATTGTATTCGGGGCTCACAGTAGCGCAGCATATCTTCTTAATAATCAGCGCGAGATTGCAGCATTTACGCCGATTATTATGAGTGCGGCGGTTATTACAGGCATCTTCTTTAACGCCTAAGCTAATAACAATATTTAACCCATAACCTATAACCTAAAACAAAAAAACACAAAAACACTATATATTTTTTATTTTTACGCCTGCGATGAGGAATAATATGGTATGATATTTTTACTATTTATAAAAAATTGATTGAGGCCGAATGATATATTATTATCTTCCTGAGATGCCTATGATGCCTATGATGCCCTGGATTGCTTTCGCGATTGCAATTGCGAATATTGGTTGCGCTGATGCGCGCATTCGCAAAATGAACTTTGTTACTAAGTGTGGATGTGCGAGCACAGTATCAAAGGAGAGAGATACAGCCTATAAGAAGTTTAATGATGCCGTCGGTATTTCAGAGAATATCATAACTGTCAATAATTGTCTTCCGGGACACGAATTTAAGTTTGATAACTATGACACTGATACCATCGCAAAATACAAGGTAGAATGTGTCCGTTGTGCCGAGAATTATTATAGGACAGCGAGTAATTCTTCTTGTCTCAAGTGTCCTGTAGGATTCTATTCTCAAGAAGGAGATAGCGAGTGTATCAAAGCGCCTACGAATAGCAGCAAAGTCCATACATTGTGTAATAAAGGACACATCACAGGCAATGATAAGTTCGCCGAATATGAGAACAGTTGCTATAAGTGTAATCCTGATAAAAAAGAGTATATGCCTTATATGAATAATCACGACAAGTGCTTCTCGTGTCCCGCGGGAAGTGTAGTAGATGAGAAGGGACGCGAATGTACTGAATGCCCCGCCGGATATTATGAAAAGGAAAATAAATGCGTTGAATGTCAAATTGGTACTTATGCGGATAAAAGCGGAACTGATAAGTGCAAGGTATGCAGCAATGAGTTTGCACTGGCTTATCATTCAGTTGGTGGATATACTTGCGATAATAGCATATTCTATGATTTGACTGAAGGTATCAAAAATAATCTGATTAATATGGATATGTTATTGAAACCGCTTGCATACAGTGCAAATATCGGAATGGCTATGATAAGCAACAATCGCCGTATGGTAGAACTCGCAATCCCTTGTATGGCTATGGCATATGCTGCATATAGTATGTAAGTATCTCGAATGCGGACGCAGACGCAGACGAAGGGTCAGTATATATATGTGTTTTTATATTTTTATATTTTTATATTTTTATATTTTTATAAGAAGATAATATATAAGTAAATGTTAAAATATCTATTATATAAATGTCTGAAGTGGGATTTATAATATTGAGGCATGTAAGGGATGAATTAACGAATAAGTATTGGATTAAATGTATTGAATGTATAAGAAAGTATTATCCATATAACAAGATTCTTATTATAGATGATAATAGCAATTACGATTTTATATCTAAAATAGAAGATGCTAATACTTTTGTTATTCGCGGAGAATATCCTGGGCGCGGTGAATTATTGCCCTATTATTATTATTTGACGAATAAGCTATTTGATACTGCTGTAATAATTCACGATTCTGTGTTTATTAATAGCTATATTGATTTTAGAGTAGATAAATATAAAATGCTGTGGTCTTTTGAACACGATTGCGACCAAATAGAAGATGAAACATTAATGATAGATGCCATTAACGATAAAGAATTAAAGATATTCTATGAAAATAAGTGGTTGTGGAAAGGTTGTTTCGGGTGTATGTCAGTAATTACTCACGATTACCTGACACATCTAAATAATAAATATGATATAAGCAAATTATTACATTATGTTAAGAAACGATATAATCGCTGTAGTTTTGAGCGTGTAATAGGCTCTATTTTACAAAAAGAGCAATTTAATTATGCTTTGTTTGGAGATATTCATAGATATTGCCCTTGGGGAATACCTTTTGAAGAGATAGAAAACTACGGGCATCTTCCTGCAATAAAATGCTGGACTGGACGCTAATACCCGCGAGATACCGCGAGATACTCTAAGATACCGCGAGATACTCTAAGATAACAACATATTTAACTGATTTTTGTATATTCTATAGCGACGCCATATAATTTCTTTAAGTACATCTTTGAGATTATTGGGATTATTAGGATAATATATATCTAATGTCGTCTCTATATTTTTATAATTGCACTTAATATCTGAGATAGTATTTGAATTGCTGTTTAATAAATCAATATGTTCCGAGTTAGCCATACATTCTATTATTATTCTATTATAGCTATTTGTTTTGCTAGCAATATAAAAATCAGTACAATACCTGATATGTTCTTCTAATAATGATGTATAATTTTTGATAAGATTTATAATATCAGGATATGCCTTATTGTTATTGTATTGCAATAATATAGCAGCAGATATTTCATATGTACCATAAGGAAACTCGTTATATGTATAATAAACAGACATAATATCTATCTAATTATATACAATTCTATTTTTTATACTACACCTATATTCAGCCTTCAGCCTCTCCATAGCCTCTCAATAGCCTCTCAATAGCCTCTCAATAGCCTCTCAATAGCCCTTCATAAAACCTCTGTAGGAAACCGCCCCATTATAAAAATACTTAGATTAACATAGCAGTTATAGAGACACTGGAATATTCATATTTTTTCATTTTAAAATTTGAGTACATCTTTCTGTTTTTTCAAAAATTTCAAAAGTTTTTTGGAAATTACAAAATAAATCAAGAGATGTACTCAAATTTTAATTTTCAAATTTTATAAATATTCGGTGTCTTTTTAAGACATCACAAAGGTAATATAAATAGCCAGCGACAGCCTTTTCTATTACCTTTCTGTAAACCCGCGTTGGGGGCGGGCTCCCCCATTATAACCCGCGTTGGGGGCGGGTTCCCCCAGCGGTTTCCCCCAGTGGGCTACCCCATCAGGGCTGTAAAATCTTCTATGTTTAATATTGTTATTCCTAGTTCGCGGGCCTTGATTATTTTTGCCGTGTTCTCCGTCTTGTCTTTTACTACTAAATACGATGTATTTTTAGATATAGAAGTTGTTACCTTGCCTCCATTATCTACTATAGCTTTTTCATACTCTTTATTGCGAAATCCCGAAAATATAAATGTTTTATCTTTCAGATTATTATTAATTTTAATTTTAATATTTCCAGGACCTGCATTAGCGGCGTTAGCGGCGGCAGCCTGAGCCCCTTTATTGCATTTGAATCCTAAGCTATCATAGAACTCATAGTATTTTGGCAGATTTTCTATAAATAGCTCGGCACTTATTTTTGCAATCCCATTAATTTTTGTAAGTTCTTCTACTTTTAATTTGAGAGCTTTATTGCGCCCCGTCTTAGTATTATCTATTATCTCGGGATGTATATCGGTAATGCTCTTAATCTTTTTAGAGCCGAATCCGCGTCCCATAATATTTGAGGCGTCCATCAAAACATTGCAATCAACATCTTTAATTTTCTTCAAAGCCCCTATGATATTCTCGGCACTTTTATCCTTAAATCCCTCAATCCTTAGCAATTCCTCCTTCTTAATATTTATTATTTTATTTATAGTATCATACCCGGCATTGTATATTTTCTCTATATTTCCCGGACCCATATAATCTATCTCAATCGTTTTCATAAAATATATGATGTTCTTGATATCATACTGGCTATTCTTATTACCATCATCTATCATAATGATATCGACTCTCGTATCATTCCACTTATAATTAACTCCTTCAGTTCCAGGCATACTCGGTTTTTCGTTAGCAGACTTAGATAACACAGAATTTATGTGAGGTATTACATTGCCTGAGCGAATAATAATAATTCGCGACCCAGGGCCTATGACATTTTTCTCAATAAACCCCGCGTTAAATCCAGTCGCCTGCTTAATCTTAACATCATCCAGTAATATTTCATCAAACTTAACAATCGGCTTCATATATTTGTCCTTTGACACATTCCATTCAACCTCTTTAACAATAACTTCAACCTGTTCGAGTGTATGAATAGATTTAAAAGCAAAAGAGTGTGTCGGGTTCTTGTCTTTTTCAATATCATAATGCTTGCCAATATCGGCGATTACTATACCATCTATAATATAGTCATTATTCCGGGCTTTTTGTAGATTTTCCGATAAAATATCCAGGTTAATATCATTGACAATAATGTGATTTACTACTAAGAACTTCATTCTTTTTATGACTTCCAGGCCATTCTTAATCTTTGGGTCGATGGGGGATATAAGAGTATAGCATACGAAATCAATAGCATTCAATATTTTTTTATTGAGCGTTTTTGAATTAATTGCACCCGATACAGTATTTCTCGGATTCGCCCCATTATCTCCTTCGGCCTTGAGTTTTTCCCAATTATCTTTTGATATAATGAGCTCGCCTCTAATCGCCAGATAATCGCCCACTATATTACTTAGTTCAGGGAATCCGTTAATATAGGTAAGCAAATGGCTGATATCCTGTCCATATGTTCCATTTCCGCGAGTATATAGTTTGATATCAAACTTATTTTTATTACCGGCGCCTGCTGCCGCGCCTGTCTTTCTATTATATACTATGAGACAGCTTACGCCATCCAGCTTATCGCTGATAATATAAGGGCCTTTATATTGCTTCTTGTATTTTGTTATTTCTTCCTCGCTATCCTTGATTTTATTTTGAGAACCCATATAATATGGGAGAAGAACCTTGTTATCAACATCGGCACCTACATGCTTTAAATAAGGGTCTTTGGGATATTTTTTGCGAATATAGTCTTTTATGATATCATATATGTCATCTTTTAACAAAGATTTGGTGCCGTTGAAAAATGCTTCATCGGCTGCTATAAGTAGAGCAATAATATCCTTCTTCTTATTCTTCTTTATAAAACCTTGAGGGTCTGAATTAATAGCTTCAAAATCAAAATTCATAATATATATTACTTACTTATAATAATATAATATTATAGTCATTTTTTTTAGATAAAAAATAAAAAATATAAAAATACATAATATATAGTTATTTATCCCCTCAGTTCTTAGATAATATTAGAATTAGGGGTGGAATTGATTGGGCTTCGCGATATACTTAATCCATTCGCTCGGATTGCAATTGGGAGATGATTTCAGGTTCAGCCAAAAGTCATTATCCCGAGCCATTTTATACCTTTTTTGATTATCTGGAGTATTTGTGTAGATATTCTCAAAATCTTTGTAACGAATCCTAAGCAGAATAATCTTGAGATTAGCGATAACTTCTTCACTACTAAGATTTTCAATAAGATGATAATTGTTCTTAAAGATATCAATGAGCTCTCTTTTATTGATCCTTGGTTCTTGCGCTACACCGCACGGATTATTAACATCATTCCGAATGAGCTTTCTTTTATCAGAAACGAGTTCATTATCATCGACTATGCCTTCAACAATTTGATTAACCAGAATTTTGGGAATGTCCGAATCCTTCAACTGCAGATTATTGTTGATTTTCTTGAACAGTTCCAGAGTCATTTTCTTGTTCTCTCCATAGCAGTTGTCAATCGAATACATAATACAGATAATCTCCATTGTATCTTGTATTTTTCCCTCTTCCAAAAGTTGGCGAATAACCTCTCTCCTATGCTGTCCGTCAATCACAAAGAGTTTGTGAGCGCCTGTCGCCTCTTTATCATAGACAACGCTAATAATCCACGCCGGTGAAATATCAGAGTCATTGTCATTGTCCATAATATTGAAGTAATCATTGCTATTGTTAGAAAGATACTGCTCTTTAAGCTCCTTAACTTTATCCTTATCAATTTCGCGGTTATAAATCCAATTTCCGGCATACTGAATTAACTCCCTGGCAGTAATTTTGATAAGTGCCTTGTTCCTACCAATATTATAGACTGTCTTACTCTTGATGTTAATGTTGAGAGCTCTTGTGCCGTTGTCGGGGCTCTCATCGTCAGAGTCAATATACTTGTGGGCGTTTTGATGATTCATTGCTGTCTGCTTGCTGTCTGCTTGCGGTCTGCTTGCTGTCTGCTTGCTGTCTGCTTGCGGTCTGCTTGCTGTCTGCTTGCGGTCTGCTTGCTGTCTGCTTGCTGTCTGCTTGCGGTCTGCTTGCTGTCTGCTTGCGGTCTGCTTGCGGTCTGCTTGCGGTCTGCTGGGCGACGCAAGGCTGGACTGCTTAGCTGTTAGGCTATGCTGTAATTATAAGGAGTATATAATGGTGTCAATTTTTATATTTATCGTGTTTTTTTAGAACTTTTTTATTCGCACGGAGCAATCGTTTGATATAGATAGTACGCCATTTGATGAAATAGGTACTCCATAAACTGCCTTTATTAACCATTATATTAGCTATATAAAAAATAATATATTTATTTATATCAATTTTGTTTCTTCTTTCCGCCAGCTCCGCCCTGAGCTCCGCCAGTTCCTTTGCCTCTGCTTCGGCTGCCTTTATAGTATTTGCGTTTGGGAGTCGCACAACTTTTATTGTGTATTTTTGTTAATAAATCTCGGAGGGATATAGAAAGTTCGTAGCCATTATATTCATCTGAATCTCTAACAGGCAAAAGTCCTATTTTACGCCAGAAGGAAGACCCTCTGCTATTTCCACTGGCATCAGAATCAATATATAACATCATATTCTGGTCGAATTGCACATAAGGCCGTGATGCCCTATTATTATCCGTCAGTATATACATTTCTTGGCTACTATTCCAGCTGTAATATACAAAATCGTGGAAGTTCTTCAATAAAATATTAGAGTATCCTCTGCCCTGATATCTTTCATCAACATCTACATATAGCTGAGGAGGATAACCACCTGAAGACATTCTCCCGGTTTTTCCAAGAATTAGAGAAAACTCTCCAACTATTTCATCGTAATTTTTGATAATAGAAGATACCTTCCTTTCTCTGCTATCATAATACCAATCGTATGTAATGTATTCTGCCATATATATCTTATATAATATCTCTATATACTTATTACATATATATATTACATAGATTAAATAGATTAAAATAGATGTTTGCGAAATGTCAGAGAGTATCTTGCTTCTTTTATTTTCTTTTCAACAGGGATTCCGTGAGAGAACTCTGCTTGAAAATTGCCTCCCATTTGAATGAGGCTATATGGGGTCGTTGGGATATCAATAACATTAGCTTTTGTTTTTTTATCGCGAATCCGAAACTTGCGAACAGCTCCATAAGATATTGCTATAACTCCTGAATCTCCGAGAGTATTCTCGCTATCACTATGATCTGAAATATAATTGTTGCCATCATTATACCTATTTACTAAAATACCGTTATATTCACTGTTATATTGGATATTGACAATAGCAAGCAAATCGCGCATATTTTCTTTAAGAGGCTTAGAGCCTGCGAGTTTTCCTGAATAATAATAGCCGGCTGATTCGTTAGAGAAAAACCCTACATCGCGCTGTTGGCTAACGGTTTTACCCATAAATTGAATAGATGGCTTGATATCAAGACAATCCCTGACATCTTCAATGCATCTGTCAATTAAATCCTTGTGCTCTTCGTATGATGAAATATTCAAAAAAGATTTCTCAGTTTTTATAAGACAGACAGCCATCACTTAATTACATTCTAATACAATACAACCTCATCAATTTTTACAACCTATGGGAATGGGGGAGACCGCCCCCAACGCGGTATTAGAAGAGGCTACAGAGAGGCTATGGGGGAGACCGCCCCCAACGCGGTATTAGAAGAGGCTACAGAGAGGCTATTGTGATAACTTAAAAAGAAACCAGATTTTTATAAAAAATGAAAATTATAATTTGAGTACATCTTTCTGTTTTTTCAAAAATTTCAAAAGTTTTTTAGAAATTACAAAATAATTCAAGAGATGTACTCAAATTTTAAAATCAAAAAATAAAGATTTTCTGGTGTCTCTATAAGTGCTATGTTAATCTAAGTATTTTTATAATGAGGGAGAAACCTCCCCCAACACAGTATTAGAATAGCCTCTCAATAGCCTCTCAATAGCCCCTCAATAGCCCCTCAATAGCCCCTCAATAGCCCCTCATTAAAACCGCGTTGGGGGCGGTCTCCCCCACATAAAACCGCGTTGGGGGCGGGTTCCCCCATAGGCATTTACGGCATCTACATACTTTATCACATTCTTTGTTAATTGATAGAGGAAGGGCGTTCATACAGCACAAAAGAAGTGTTATGACGCTGATGATACTTGCGATTACACCTAATATATTAAAGATATGGATAAATATAATCGTTGTGTATAGCTGGGTAGTTAGTAATCTTTTTACTTCTTATTTTTATATACAGCAAAAAAATAAAAATTGATATAAATTAATTGAGAATAATAATAACTATAACAGCCTATTATGTTATTTAGAAATAGCAATATTGAGAACATTCCGGTAATCCGGAACCTCTGTAATAATATTATGGATGATTTCAAAAAAACTACTCCACACGACGAGTGTAATACTCTGCGCTTTTTCGTATATGATTATATTGATAGAATGAGCAATATAGAAAAAGATAATATTATGAAATCCTTTAATATTATTGAGCTGGATTATTATAATCGCAATATCCTTGACAAAATAAATAATAAATATGACGGCGAACCGCTTGTAGTAATCTGCTACGACATCCTAGACATTTAGGATATATAAGGAATATCTTTCGGGGACAGGCGAGCGAGCACTCCGAGAGGGGGACATATTACATAATGGTGCATTTTCGGGAAGTTGCGCTGGCATTCATATCATCTTTTTCTATTTTTTCTGTTATTATAGTGATTTCATCAAATACTTCTTTAATATCTGGTCTCATTTCAGGGCAAGTATCCCACATCCGCGTGATTAATCTTTTCAAATCAATATTATCAGGAATATCGCCAATATTAGGACGAAACCCCTCTTTAATTAGGTGGATAATATGCGGATTTTTGTCTATCTCATTAAAAGGCCTCTTGCCTGTTGCAATAAACCAGTAATTTAGGGCGAGAGAATAGATATCAATCATCAGATTGTAATCCTTGCCATTATTAAATAATATTTCCGGTGCCATATATCTTAGCGTACCCGTACAGCCACTCATTTTATATATATCGTGTTTCCTTTTAATCGTTCGCGACAATCCAAAATCCGTGAGTTTGATATGCAAATCGTCGTCCAATAAAATATTAGAGGGTTTAATATCGCGGTGCATTATCGGATAATAGCAGTTGTGGAGAAAATAGATAGCCTGTGTAAGCTCCATAATCCATCTGTACATATATTTGGGTGTCGGCTTCCATATCTTAGAATATTTATGAGACATTCTGCTATAATAGCTATCCAAGGAACCGTTCGGCATATATTCATATAATAGCATCAGAGGCTCGTTCAATGTGCAGGCTCCCAAAAATAGCACAAGACGCGGATGTCTTAAATGCGATATGACAGATATCTCGTTTATCAAATCTTCGTATTCTATATCATTATCATTATGTCTCAAATATTTAACAACGCATTCGCTACCACGCCACTTAACCTTATTAATAATTCCATTAGAACCTTCAGCTATCTTCTCGCATATTTTAATTTCCTCTCTTCGCAATTCCCACCATTCAGCACGACCCCTGAGATTAAAGGGGACCATTTCAAGATAAAGAGATGATGCTACAGAAATCATAGAATGACCTGAATGCGATGATTGCGAAATATCCGAATCAACCTTATCATCTGCCATATTCGTCATACTCGCCATACTCGCCAAGCTCTTCATACTGGTCATACTTGTCATACTCGTTATTATATTATAATTACTATTATTAATATATCATTTTTTCTATCTTGTATATCTTGTATATCTTGTATATCTTATAAATAATCTGCTGAACGGCTTAAATCGGCTTTTGGAACTTCTACGACATTATAGGGGTCTTTGTTAAACATAGGGGATTTAAAAGTAATCTGTTGGGGAATATTGTAAATATCGCGCAATCTATCGCCTACTATGATATCATCTGTTATAGGAACCTTGACATCATTATTATTATCTGTAGGTTTCATATAAAACTCGGAAATATGTCTGTCCTTTTGTCTAGCAAAGAGCTTCCAATTATTATTGCCAGTATCCTTATCATCTGAATTATTTGTAACATATCCTACGAGGCGATAAGTATCACCCACATCATTTGTCCTAATATACATATTTCTGTTCGCAATATTATTAGCAAGTTCAGAGTGTGTTTTGTTATCTGAGCGATTTAACGGAGGATACAAGGGGTCATTTAAAACCTTTCTATCCCGAATTACCGTTTCATCTCTCTCGGCCTGCTTGTTATGCTTTGCTTTATCCAATAGAATATTATAATCATCAATTGATAAACATACCTTATTATTTGCTTCGGGGACAGGTGTGGGTGGGGGAGCGGGCTTAGAATCTGAATATGAGAAAATAATATAGATGATGAGTGATATGATGATTAGGAGGAATACTATTATAACTGCTGTAATTTCATAAAACATTTTTGCCCCTTTGTTTTACTTATATAAATAGATAAATATATATGAAAACGGAAATCGGAAATCCGAAATTAAAAAATCATATAAAAAGAAGACGCTATATATAGATAGCTAAGGGCGACAAACAAACACTACACAACAACACGATGGCGAGACGATACAGCAAGAAATCACACTTTGATGAATTGAGAAAAAACGAGCAGACATCTCGGGCGGGATTCGGATGGGAAGAAGGAGAGGAGGAGAGGCTTCTTGCTATGCGAACGGAAAAATCTTCATATGAAGATATTGCGGCAGAACTTAAAAGGACTTCGCGAAGCATTCAGACGCGCATTTATCAATATATCTGCCGTCTTGTAGAGCACGAGAACGCCGACGAAGCCGAGCTAATTGCCAAATACGATGTTAATCCCGATGACCTAAAAGATTTCAAAGTTAAACGTGATGAATACTTTACTAAAGTAAGTGCTCGAAAACGCCCAAATCGTTATAACAAGGACGAATCAAAGCCCTATATTCAACCCGAATCTCGCAATATCAACAATGATATTCGTAATGAACTAAATGTTCTTCGCCAGGAAGTTCGCGACCTTCGCAAGGAAGTCCGCGATATCCGCGACCGCATCTAAATGATTCTAATGAATATTCAACAAGTTCATTAGAATAGAGATTGCGCTGATGAGGGAATCTATTTTGCCTAAATCATAATTAATAAATCCGCTATCGGTATTTTTTGAATTATCATTATTTTTATCCAATTCTATAGTTATAGTATCGTTCTTCGTAGATATCTGAATATATTTAACAGTTGAGACATCAATCTTAATATTTGCCAGACTAATACTCTTGGCAATATACTGGTCGTTATTGATTATCGTATTATTCTTGATGTTAAAATAGATATCATCAGCAATTCCCTTGATATCTCTTGAGTCTCCGCCGGCTCCCGCGACGCCCGCGACGCCACCGTCTCCTACAGATTCCTTTGTCTGTTCGGTCATATTATTAAATATTTTGTTATAGTTGATAGTTCTCTTAAACTTTCTGAGCGTAACTAAATAATTGCCATATAAATATTTTTCGTTTTCATTAGCAAACTTGCGATGATAAGCATTACCCTTTTTAACAATATTCTTTTTACGAGTATTAGAGGAACTCGGAGAGCTCGGAAAGCCTTGCGAGCCCTGCGTGCCCTGCGAACTCATAGATACGAAGGAATTGATATAACAATCGGCGACAGCCACGATGGCCGATAGTAAAACCAGCAATACTGAGATATATCTAATTGTTATAGCTCTATTCATTGTTTGGGTTATTATATAAAGAAATAAATATACTAATCAATTTTTATTACAAAAATATATATAAAAATTGATAAACCTTATATATTAGTTGTCATTAATACCAAATATTACTTATGGACGATGAAATGTGGGAATTATTTAGGGAAATAAAAAACGAAGAGGACAAGCAGAATAAAATAAGTAATGGTATTGATGACAATCAAGCCGGGGAGGATATAATTAAATGCGAATGCGGTTCTATGGATTATCTTATAGAAGATAATATGCATATTTGTAAAAAGTGTAGCTCAATCATCTCTAAGGTTATTGAGAATACTGCGGAATGGAGATATTACGGAAATGAAGACAATCGCGACGGCGACCCATCGCGTTGTGGAATGCCTACGAATAATCTGCTTCCAAAATCTTCAATAGGCTCTATGATAGGTAGCGGATACAAGGATAATATAGATATGCGTATAATTCGCAAGTTCCAAATGTGGAATAGTATGCCCTATGATGAAAGGACATTATGGAATGTCTTTGATAAAATGACGGCGAATACTATTAACAACGGAATACCCCAGAAAGTCATAGATGACGCCAAGAACCTCTATAAGCAAGCGTCCGAAAAGAAAATATCCCGCGGCGACAATAAAGAAGGCCTGATAGCATCTTGTATATATCACGCCTGCTTAATCAACAAAATCCCTAAAAGTTCCAAAGATATTGCCGCGATGTTTAACATATCTCACGTCACATTAAATAAAGGCAATACGCGATTTCAAACACTATTACAGCTCAATGTATCTTCGCCGAATCCTATTGATTTCATATCGCAATACGGAAATAATCTAAATATGTCTATAAATGATATTAACAAATGCAAGGAGCTCGTAAAACTGATAGAAGAAAATGAGATAATGAATGACAACTCGCCTACTTCATCGGCAGCGGGCATCTTGTATTACTATTCGACCGTCAAAGGCCTCGGATACTCTAAAAAGAACTTCGCGAAGGCCTGTAATGTATCAGAAGTAACAATAATAAAATGCTATAAACTAATAAACATATATAACACCTTCATAACAACCCACAAAAGCAACATATTCGCCTAATCCCGTCGTCCGCCTCTCGGGCTATAATATTTATTATAGCAATTTAATAGAATAGATATGAATTACTATACATATTTAGCATTCGTTATAGCTTTTTTGTGGGGTATTTCTCCTGTATTATTTAAATATATTCTTTCAAAAAATATACCATCATATATTATAATTTTCACACAGGCATCTGTATATTTCTTGGCAAGCATAATATATATTATTGTATATGAAAGAGATGATATATATGGCGATATACAAAAAAATAGCAAATATATACCATCCCTGATAGTAATATCATTCTTTTCTGTATATGTCGCAAATGTATTGTATATTTTTGCTTTGGATAACAAAGCTAATGTAAATATAATGTCGCTAATAGTATCGTTGGCGCCTGTTATAACATTGATAGCATCCTTCTTGATATTTCAAGAGATTTTACCCATCAAGGTATTAATAGGCTTCTTCATAATATTTATAGGCCTATTATTTATCTTTTTGCCTTTCTAATCTACACGACGCTAAGCCCTTTTTTTTCTTAATCTCTCAGAATATCTCAGATATATTCGTAAATATTAGATGATATATAATCCTTTTATATTGTAAATGCTATGACAAAAGATGATTTATTTACATCTATATGTAATGGAGATATACAGAACAGCATATTATTGAGTACTCAAATGATAATTATAGACGAATCATTTGATGTGTTGGAATTGATTTATATAGATGTGTGTTCCTACATAGGAACCTTTGTATATATTACAGATATCGGGAAACTCGCGGATATCTATGAAGATATAGCGAATATGATAGATACTGATAAGATAATTATTAAAAACATCTATATCATTATAACGAAGCTATGTATTTTGTGCGATATTTACAATAAACATCCTGTGGCTAAATGCGGTAATATGTCAATAGCTCTGCTAAAAAACAAAATAGCTCATATATTAAATGCGAATGATATGAAATTGTCGCAGAATGGTATAATGCGTTTTGATGGCATTCTGCCTCCTAATAATCACGAGAATTATAGTACGGCTCTTGGGATTATCGCGATTATCATAAAAACTATTAAAACGACCGACGATTTATCCTGTGATGATATAGACAAACTTGTAGGAATCTCTAATAATCTGCGATTATTCATAGATTATATATTGCGTAAAAAAATAAAGATAGAAACGAAGTTTTATAGCACCGACGACGATATATCTTGGTTTATCTGGGGAGTATATAGTATCCTTTACAAGGAAAAGGTATTTGAGAATGCTTTTAAATTATACAATCACGAATATAAGAAGAAGTATAAAATTAAAAGACAGGGGCTATTATATTCTCTCGGATTACTATGTATCTATATACATAAACAAGATATATCAAAAGGATGGACGAGTAAGGAGAGGAATGTCATAGATAAAATAGATGAAATTTCAATCAAATTATATAACGAGATACGCCGAGATATAATCAGTAAAAACCCTGAACTTTCTGAGAAAACCAATAAACATACGCGTGAGGAAAAAATAAAAGAGAACGACGGCTTGAACTTTCTATTAAATTATGTCCCCGAGATAGATAGCAATAACGCCGATAAACAGGAAGCCCGAGAAAACAAAACGAATTACGCCGAAATACCTCGCGTCATAGAAACATAGCCTCGTAGCCATTTACGCTCTCCCTACAAGACAAGTCTTAGACAAGACTAGACAAGTCTTAAAGAATTGTATTTTTTAATTATATCTTGCTTTGATATGCTGAGAGGGCCTATATTATTTTCTTTATTAAACCTGATGCCGTTTAATTTGTTCGGCAATTTGCTAATGTCCCCTACGACTGAATTTATTTTAATGAACCAGTGCGTATTAGTGTTATCTCTTTCTTCGCGCAATTTAACGAATCCTATCTTGGAACCGACGCGTCTTATAGAGATATCAGAGTTCTCTTTTTTATCAAAGGAATACCAGGAAGCCGGGGTAATTTTTACAGCAACCCTTCGCACCCTATTCTTCCTTATCCATATTTGAAAAACCGTTTTTATATTTTTAGGGATACCAAAGTGTGTGAAAGAATTTGGAGCAAGGACTGTTTGATATACGAGGTGATAATTGGGAGGGAATGATTTTTGCAAGCTTGCTTTCTTGAAACTTATAGGTAATATAAAGGATACGCTCTTTGCCATTAGAATATTTGTGGCGTGCTTGATGAACGCTATTGCCTTTGAAGATTTATTGCCAAAAGGCGGATTGCCTATGATATGACATCCGAAGCCGGCCACATTACAATCTTCAAAGCGCAGCTCTAAGAAATCCTTTTTAATTATCTCTTCATTTTCAGGTTTAATATCATAAAATATGTAATTATTTGACAGCTTTTTAATAATATTTATGAATGCTCCATTACCAGCACTCGGCTCTATTATTAGCTCCTTTTTATCAATATCAAGATGTTTTTTGATAGCATCACAACATACACCTACAATATCTTTGTTTGTATAGAACTTATCAAGATTTAGATGCTTACCAGTCATCCTTTATATATCTATTATCTATTGATTCTATCTAAAAAAATATAAAAACATAAAAATATATACACCTATACATACCCATATATACAATACCACACTAAATCTACCCTATTTAATCGGTATTTACGAGCCCAGCCTCGAGCCCAGCCTCGAGCCGAGCCTTGTATTCGGGAGTTTCTGTGTAAGACCTCCATTCATCGGCCATCTTGGAGACTTTTTCAATACTTGAAAGCTCCGGGAACTCTTGGTGAATCCTAACATTTTCACGCATCCAAAATTCTGCATACATCTTGTGCTCTTGGTTAATCCTTTCCTTGTTAATCAAAAGATAGCTGACATAATCTGCGGACATTATTCTAATAAGGTTCTTATGTAAAACTTAGAAAAGGCTTTTGAAACTTTGTAGCGGCGGTTTAGCGACCGGTTTGGCTTTTGACTGTGATAGTAATATTATTTGTATGTTATGGTGTCAATTTTTATCTAAAAATTTTTAAATTCGAACATTTTTATCACAAGGGATAATAAAAACATAAAATATATAAAGTTATTTTGATATTAAGATAATAAGGATATTACAAAGAGATACAAGCGTCTATGTATCTCTCTTCAATTAATACTTATGAAAAGGCATATATTTTGGGGTTAATTGTATTTAATATCAAAGAGGATTGTTCTGATAAGATTATTGTAGAAATCAATTTCAAGAAGGAAAAAATAAATAATCGCGAATATTATAAAAACATTGATAAAATTATTGAGAATTTCAAAAAGGTTGGTAATGTAAAGTTCAATTGTGATACCAATACAATTGAGCTCACTATCTCAACTCCCTATATCATCAAAGATATCTTTGTTAAACACTTGGATCTATATCTTGTTAATACAAAACACTATGATTTATCTTTGTTTATGAATACAATCTATAATGCTGACAAAAACCTATTGAATAACTTTTTAAAAGCATATATTGAAAAGAATGGCGAGATTGTCAATAATTGTCTCTATATCAAGCTATACAATTACAATACACTCAAGCGGATTACTGAAATCTATAAAATCCCTCACAAAGTCCTAAAAGAAGACGGTAGCGGTAGCGGTGGCGAAGCAAACAAAGGCGAATTGTATGTATTGGAGTATAAAAACTCAAATATGATAGATTTTATGGGACAAATATATGTTAATGGGACTGATATGGACGAGCTACATATTAATGACGACCTATACAATTTTTTGGGAAATCCCGAAGGCTTCCAAAATCCCTTGCTAAAAATCTATAAGGCCGATGCAGATGCTGTGGTTCCTTCAAAGAATAATTATTCGGATGCCGGATTGGATTTGACAATTATCAAAGAATATAAGAGGATGAATAGCGATACGGTTCTATATGATACGGGCATTAAATTGGAGATACCTAATGGATATTATGTGGAAATTGTTCCCAGGAGTTCAATAAGTCGTTCTGGGTATATGCTTGCGAATAGCGTAGGTATCATAGACCAGGGATACACAGGCAATTTATATGTTGCTTTGCGAAAAATAAATAAGGATTGCGAGGATTTGGTTATGCCTTATAAATGTTGCCAAATTATTATGAAAAAACAAATATATCCCAAAATTGTTATAGAAGATTTAGTAAGTACCGGAGCAGACTCTCGTAGCGATTCCGCCACATCACGAGGCTCAGGTGGTTTTGGAAGTACGGACGCGCCAGCTACGCCGGACGCGACAGCCGCCGCCGAAACTAAAGTGAGAATTAAAGAGTAAATTGCAAGAAAGACGGACGGACTGTCGGACGGACTGTCGAGCTGTATTAGAATATTCTGAGAGAATTGTCAATATTCCGTGTATAGATTAAGGTAGATAATAGGTAGATGGTAATAATAAGCAATATAGAATGGTAGAATAATATATAATAGTTCTCATAGATTCCATTGATATCATAGAAATCAATGTATTTGAACCAGAGGTTTCTGATATGCTGATTATTAAAGTAGTTGATAACAGCGCGAATGCAATTTTGTAATTCATCGGTAATTAATGACATTATCTAAGGGACTAATATGCTCTACGGTGGTACTGTCATTATATTTAACCGTAAATCAATTTTTTATATTCTTGCTAATGACAGCGACTAATAATTTTATTGTGTATTTCTTCGTATAGCTCCAGCGTATAATTGGCGAAGAAAACATTTTTAGAGTAGGCTTCATTGCATATGAATATGTTGCTATAGAGGTTTTTAATTTTTTCCCTAACAATTATGTTGTTGATTCCTACATTCCATAGATATAGCGAAGTTTTTTTGATAGGATATACGATATTCAAATTGTTAATCAAGTGATTCTGTATATTATGTTCATTGATTATGCTGTTATCATTATAGATATTATTGCAATCTATATTATATTTACTGACACTATTTAATATTCGCCGGTTATCCTTGCTAATAAACTTGAATCTCAGCAAATTGTCTTTTGACAAGTTTAAAATGAGAGCCTTCGCTACGGGAATCGTGCAATATTTAGCAAACACTGTTATATTATTGTCGGGTTCAATAGTTATATCGCGTACATCTGTATTAAACTTGATAATCACATTTTTACTGTATAAATATTCCAGCATCTTGTTTATGATTACATTGCAATCCTCATCTACTATGAAAAACTCGTTATTGCTATTAATCTCATTGTTAAACATATATATTCCATATAAAGCCGATATATTACAATAGATGTTGTCATATTTATTAATATTTTTTTTGAGATAGCTGTAATCACTCTGTGATAGCAGGGTATAACAGAGCTTGTCAAATGTCTGCATATACAAAAATTTAGAAGGAATATGCTTGGCTTTTTGCAAGACGCTATTGATAATAAATAAGAGCTTTTCATTAAAACATAGATTATAGCTACTGTATTTAATAGACAGACGGTTTAGCAATTGTATATAATGCGTGTGCTGTTTATTGAATATCTTGTAATTTATGATTTCCTCGCAACAAGAGCTATTCCTTTCAACTATAATAACATCCAGGCCATTATCAACGCATTTCATAGCGGAATATAATCCCGAGAAATTGCAGCCGAGGATTATTATATTATTCATTTTTGTATAGTAATTGTTAATAATTATAATATTTTATATTTTATATATATAATAAAACTCCCTAAGTTCGCGTATCATATAATATAATAAAAAAATATATATAAAATAACGGTGTATAAATATTTATAAATGCTATGGGAGCTAAATCTTCAAGACAATACACATATCAACAATATTATGAGGCGATGAAGAAGAGCGGGCAAGCTGCTAATATAGATTTAAAAAATATTAATATGGAAACAATAGACCCTTACGAAGTTTTCAATATATCCAAAAACTTCACTTGGAACGAGCTGAAAGAAACATATAGAAAGCTGGCAATAAGCACGCATCCTGATAAGCCAGGAGGCAACAAAGATATCTTTAATATAATTACATACTGTTTTGAAAAATTGGCGCTGGAATACAAAAAGCGCGAAAGCGACTTATCACATATGGAGTTAAAAAAGCAGTCGAGCGATTTCTTTGACAAAATAGTTAACAACAAGATGCCTCATCCAAGCATTGTCAATATGAACGGACGCGAAGGCGATAATGCAGAGCTATTTTCGCAAAAGTTCAATAGAAACTTTGAGAAATGCAAGGTATATGACGATGAAATGGAATTCGGCTACGGGAAAAATATGGATGAATCATCAAAAGTCCGCGAGGATATTAAAATAGATAAGGTTATTAAAAAAAATAAGATAGATAATAAAAGCTTCAATGATATCTTTAATAGCAAAGTGCCTATTAATAAACAATTAGTTAAATATCAGGAACCCGAGCCTCTATTGCTGGCAAAAAGTCTCCAATTTACTGAGTTGGGAAACAAAAGGCCCGACGATTATAGTAGTAGTAGCGTAAAAAAAACGAATTCTCTATCATATTCAGATTATATGAAGGCTCACGAAGGGACGCGATTAATAGACACATCTATTATAAAAGATATGAAGGAGTTTAAGAGTGTTGAGGAATACGAAGTATATCGCGATACTAAGGCAAAAGTTGAGCTCAGTGCCAAAGAGCTTAAACAACAGGAACTCAAAAAACTGCGTGAAGAAAAGGAAGAGCAGATGCGATTAGAAAGATTAAATAAATACGACAGAAACATAGAACTATCCTATGAAAAGGCAAATCGCCTCTTTATTCGATAGATAAACTCTCGAGATATCTAAGAAAGTAAAAATAAAATAAAAATAAAAAATGATATAATAAATATGACTGACATCATATCATATAATGACAGAGGAGGTTCGCGATGCGGGACTTGATAAGTTCTATACAATTCCGGAAATATCCGAGAAATGTTTAGAAAGGATTGGTTCAATTTATAAGTGGTCGGAATGGGGACTTGTAATAGAACCGAGTGCAGGAAATGGCAGTTTCCTTACAAGAATCCCGACGGCTAAGAAGATTGGAATTGATATTTCACCAGAACACGACGATATTATCAAACAAGACTTTCTCACATACAATCCCGCAAGTCGCGCAAGCTGCGCAACAGGCGACTCAGGCGACTCAGGCAAGATTCTTGTTGTCGGTAATCCTCCATTTGGCAGAGTAAGTTCTCTTGCTATCAAGTTCTTCAATCACGCTTCAAAATGGGCTGATGTAATTGCTTTCATTATTCCTCGAACATTTCGCCGTGTAAGCGTTCAAAATAAACTAAATACGAGCTTTCACCTAATATTTGACGAAGAAATTCCGATGAAACCGTGCTCTTTTAGTCCTCCTATGATGGCTAAATGCTGTTTCCAAATCTGGGAGAAAAGAGATACCGAGCGTCCTATTATAGAACTTTCTACAAAACACGATGACTGGGACTTTTTGGGGTTCGGTCCTAAAGATGCAAAAGGACAACCGACGCCACCTGAAGGAGCAGACTTTGCAATGCGTGCTTATGGTGGAAAATGCGGTGAAATTGTTGATACAGGACTTGAAATACTAAGGCCTAAAAGTTGGCATTGGATTAAATCAAAAATAAATAAAAATACTCTTATTGAACGATTTAACTCTCTTGATTATACTCTGAGTCTTGATACAGCAAGACAGAACTCTATTGGAAGAGGAGAACTTGTTAGGGCATATAGCGAAATGTACGAGTGAGCTAAAGCTCGGATTCGGGAACTCTAAACTCTAATAAAGCATTCCAGCATTCGTCATTGATAGTTGGACGAATAGCATACTCTTTTATGGATAATTCATCATTTATAGAATCTTCAGAAATAATACCGTGTTCATTTATAGTTCCGTGCGCATAACCGCCATAAGAAACTACCAACTTTTTAATATCTGATTTTGGGACTTTGAAAATATACAGCTCACCCTCGGTTTTTACATTTTCAGGAGATAGATGATATGCTGTAAGTATATAAGTATCACAGTCGTGAGAAGGTCTAATTTGTACGAAATTGAATTTTTTATGAGTTGCCCCGCCGAGCGATACTTTAACTTCTGAGTTTTTTCCTTCTTTCGAACAGTCTCCAGTACAATCCTTTGCATTATTTTTGCTATAGTTAAACTTCATCCTAATGAACTTTTCAAGTAAAGGCCCGTATTGCTGTGCTGATACACCACAAATTACACAATATATATTTGCTTCTTTTAGAGTAGCAAAGTTCATAATCTGGTCTTCGTGTCTAACCTTTGAAATATCCAAATGCTCTTCCAGCCTCTTTACACGCTCTGATTTATCCATTTGTGATAATATAGGCATATCTATTTTAACTTGCGGTTTTACATTTATATCAGTTTCATCTCCTGAAATTACAGCAGTGCCTAATACAATACCTGATTTAGAACAAGTAAGTTTGTTATGTCCTATTTGCTTACATACAGAGCATTTCTTCATATTTAACACTTCCTTATTTTTGTTAGTTTTAAGCACTTTGCTTTGGATTGCTAATTCGCTATGTAAAATATTAGCTGGTCTAATATATAGACTATTATATAGTAGTGGTATCATTTTTTATCAGCTTTTAATTTTATTAGAATAATATATAATATTCCTACACTATCGAGAGGCCCGCAAGCTATTTATGATAGCATTATGATGTATTAAAAAGAAACTGAATATTTCTAAAAATTAAAAATTAAAATTTGAGTACATCTCTCAATTTATTTTGTAATTTCTAAAAAACTTTTGAAATTTTTGAAAAAACAGAAAGATGTACTCAAATTTAAAAATGAAAAAATAATAATATTCCAGTGTCTCAAGAACTGCTCTATTAATCTAAGTATTTTTTATAATAAATATAAAGAGGATATAAAGAGGATATATAGAGGCCATAGAGCGGATATTGTCAAGGCTATAGAAAAGGCAATTTAGAATATTCCAGTGTCTTAAGGGGTATCAAGGAATGCTCTTGTAATTTTTTAGAATATCCAATATCTTGTCTTTGTTATTTTTAGTGTCCTCCCAGCCATTTGCAAAGAGTTCGCGAGATTTATCTTTGTCTAAATACAGCAACTCTTTGCGAGAAAATTGTCGCCCCCACATCAAACGGTGTATATCTATCGTATTCTTTTTATTACTTTCTGCGTGTATAGTACTTTTAACTTCTCCGTCAATATAAAAGCTACCTTTGTACTTTTTAGAGAAGGTGCTTCCGGATATGTAAGGGATATAAGAGCTACATAGACAGAAATCTATTAAATCGTCAATATTATCGAAGTTGCCGTGCTTTTCATTTTTCATATTATAGAGTTTATTGACATTTGTAGAAACTATAGATATCTTTTCAAGATTTAAAGGTTTTTTATTAGCATATCTGAGTTTCATATTTTTCCCAACATTATTTTGAAATACTCGCAAATCATTATGTAAGCATATTCGCGATACTTCCTTTCCTACCGAATAATCCCATATAGTATCGTGATTTGACATATCATCTTCCTGAGTATATAATAAGGAACACCACGCGCCCCCAGATATCCCTGTAATGTTATAATCTGTTATAGGTATATTGTTTTTAATGTATCCCACAACGCCTATGCTGTATGGCAAGTATAGCCCCGTACCATATACATTTATATTAACAAAAGCCCTGCCTAACATACTTAAATTACATAACATCAAAGCTATCAATTTAATATAGCTTCGCATTTTATTATTAGTAAATAAGATAAAAATAAGATAATAATGTGTAGGATAGGGAAGTAGGAGGGACAGGGGGGAACCGGGAGGCAGGCTATTCAGCGACTACTTTGCGCCACTTCTTTTTCTCTTCGGTTAAATCTCGTTTTCTCATATAATTAAAGAAGGCCATTACATCAACTTCGTTGCCTACTGAGAAATAAGAGTTCAGCTCGCCAATACATCTCTCGTTCTTATGGATACATCCTAAAATAATGTTATTCATAATGTTCTTATAGCGGTCGGAGATAAAAGGTGGTTGTTCTACAAGCCATTTTGCCTTAATATTCGCATACATTTCCGGAGAGACAACGAGTTCCTCTAAGGCATCATTATCATACTTTATATTAATAACAACTTTTTTATCAGCGTTTTCTTCTGTGGCTTCAAATATTTCCAAAGATACTATCTCATTATTTGCATATTCCATTTTAATATATATAAATATAAAGATATATTTATATGATAACTATAACTGATGAAAATAATATGAAATATTATGATTTAATTATATTAGGCGCAGGTCCTTCGGGATTAGCATTAGCCCATGTATCAAGTAGCATATATAGAAATATCTTAGTAATTGATAAAGAGCAAGAAATCGGCGGAATCCATCGTGCCAAAAGAGATTACTATGGAACATATAGCGAATGTGGTCCTCGCATCTATATGACGGCCTTTTATAATTTTCTGGATATTATTAGAGAAATCGGTATTGATTACAAGGATATATTTGCAAAATATAAATATAATTTTATTACGAACCTATTATTCAGAAACGGTCTAAGCGTATATGAAAAATATATATTGTTATGTGCCTATTGTAAATATTTATTAAATGATAATTATGGGAAAACGACGACCCTATATGATTATCTAATGTTCTATAAGTTCTCTACGAGTTCCATAGATATTATAGACAATATCTGCGTATATATAGATGAAGGCAATAGTAAGACATACAGTTTAAACAAGTTCATCAAGCTCTATGACATCCTCTTTAATAGCAAAATACTGGTATCATCTAAGCCACAAGACTACTTTTTATTTAATGTGTGGAAAAAATATTTAGAAAACAGAGGCGTATCATTTATTCTTGCGGATAGTATTAAAAACATTAATTTAATTGATAATAGCGTATCGTGTGTGGAGTTATATAGTGGCAAAAATTATGGATGTGTTAATCTTGTCCTCGCAGTCCCCCCGACAGCACTTGTAAAACTCTTAAATAATGTTAATAATGTTAATAATGTTAATAATGTTAATAATGATTTAAAATATGCTTTTGGTGATTATGAAGAGATTGAAAGGTGGAAAGAAAATACCAAATATAAAAATGTCATATGTATAACTTATCGTTTCAAAGATTATGTAGAAATGATGCCTCATAATGGCCTTGTGTTAATAACCGAGTGGGGAATAACCGCTTTAAACATATCAGAATACTGCGAAAAAATAGAGAATAGCAACTATCCTATAATGAGTGTTATGGTAACACAATGCGATACGCGTAGCTCTTATAATAATAAGACGGCAAATGAGTGTTGCGACGAGAACGAATTGATAAAAGAAGTATATAGGCAATTGAGGATATCATATATAAATTATATAGATGCCGAATATTATGCGATTATAAATCCGAATAATTATTATGATAAGAAAAATAAAAGATGGAGATGCGAGGATAACGCGTATTACAATGCATTTGCTGAAAATTACATAGCATTTAAAAGCAATAGCATTGAAAATCTCTATAATCTTGGGACACACAATGGAAAAAGCTATATTCCATTTAATAGCATAGAAAGCGCTATATCAAATGGAATAGCTCTGGGACGCGAGCTATACCCCGATGTTATGAGAAAATACTGCGTAAGGCGCGGAATATATGGAAAAGATATAGTAATATTAGGCATAATGATATTATACGCTGCAATAATTTATTATAGTATATTATAATAGATATAGATAATAGATAAAATACTATAAAATGGAAAGAGGAATAATTATGTTATTACATTCAGTTATAATTGGCTTAATACTTTATATTTTGATGGTTTTCGTATTTAAGCAAAAAGAAGCCGTTGCGGAAAACCGTAGCATTCTAATATCAGCCCTAATATTAATCTATATGATATTATTCGGCCACGGTGTCCCTGACAAATTAAATGGCAACTTGTGATACCCCGTGATACCCCGTGATACCCCGTGATACCCCGACGAGACTCTATGAGACAAGGGAATATGAGAGCATATATGCATTTTTATTTTTTTCTAAAAAATTATCAATCCGTGATATATTAGTATCGTCATATATTAAGAAGCTTCCGTCGGTTTCGCAAATGGCCGTATAATGTCCGCCTGAAGTATTGCCGCTATGTAAGGCCATAGATGCAAGCTTATAATTCTTGTCATTTTCTAAATCAAATAGCACGGTTCCTTTGTCAAAACATAATTTCGGGTTAATATCTACGGGCGTATCATTCTTAACATTGGGATTAATAAAGCGATTAATGATGACAAAGAGGATATCTGGCAATCTCCATATTTTCGTAGATTTGATGTAATCCGTTTTACAGTTGCATTTATCGCATATCCAATCGCCATTATAGTTATCGTCTATAAATAATTGGCTTATCATACTTACTATGTTGACATTCTGCGAGTTTTCCGGAATATTCAAATAGAGTGCGTAGAATGGTTCAAAATTGAAAAGCGAATTATTACAATTCCTGCAAGTAGTAATATTGAGAATGAATCCTTGGGTTATTTGTTGCCATTTGGATATCTTGTTTTCGTTGTGTTGTATATAGCCGTGTGCGAACTTATCGCTGAGAAAATGACTACTTACAAGGGCATTTTTATAATCTGGTTCGGTATCATATGCTACGCCGTTTATTATATTTTTGTTATTTAATTTTAAATTATCAAAATCTAATATTAAATTATAGTATCTCTCGTCCTTATTGATTTCGCTTATTATTTGCTGGTTAATAAATATCCAGAGCTCGGTAATATCAATCTGTTCCCCGTAATTAAAAATATTACCAAAAATACTGTAGAGCTTGGCTACTAACTTTTTTGGAACAATAGATTTATTATTTATATGCATTAAAACGAGCACCTCTTTTAAATTAGTTAATAAAGAGCTCTCTTCTATCTCATAATTTATTATAGTATCTCGCATTAAATCATTTCGGCATATTATCTGTATTAAACTATTTATAGCACAGGTGAATCCCAGATTTGCCAATCCTTGCATTAATATATTATATAGCCTAACTAATATTTATATCTTATATTATTAGATAATGGCAAAAAAGGAATCAAAATCAAAATCTAAATCTAAATCAAATACAAAGAAAGGATCCAGAGGCTCTAATAATGCCGAGGAATTAAAAATGTTAAAATCTCCTTTAACCGAAGCATTTAATAATAGAGAACTCGTTGCGAAGAGCGTAGGCAATACTATTAGAAATTTTCTGATGTTAAATGTAATCATAGGCATCGTAATATTAGTTATAAATGTCTATGCCATATTATGGATTCATAAATTAGATACTATAAATTGCGCTTGCAGCGAAAGCTATATGCGCACATATATTAAATATTATTTATATGTATTTATCCCATTCATATGCATAGATATTTTAATGAGCTTATATATATTAACTTCTAATACATCTATATTAGATTTGGCTAATAATACATTATATAATATTTACAGAAATATCAGAGCAGTTTTCAGCATATTTACGATTGTCAATATTGTTATTGTTATAATATTTATCAATAAATTAAAAGAAATAAATTGTGTATGTAGCGAGGATATAGTAAGAGAAGTTTATTGGATTTATAACATAGTATTGGCTTGCTACTTATGTATTGCATTTTTAATAATAATCGTAGCTGTAATAATGATGTTTATAAACACTTCTTCTATGAGACAATAATCGCAGCTATCACAGCTATCAGAATCCTAATCAAGTTCTTCAACTGCCACATTCTTTTTATCAGTAGCCGTCTCTCCTGCTTCGCCAGCTTCTTCGGCCTCATCAGTATCTTCATCGCCGTCTTCGCCCTCTTCACCGTCCTCTCCATTCTCATCAACGCCAGGCATACCGCCAGGCATACCGCCAGGCATACCGCCAGGCATACCTCCAGGAGGAGCTCCAGGCATACCTCCAGGAGGAGCTCCTTGGCTGTATAGCTTCTGCATTAGAGGATTTACCTTCTCCTCAAGCTCCTTTTGCTTGTTTTTATAGACTTCGACATCAGAACTCTTGTTTTCTTCAAACCACTTGAGGCCTTCGTCAATGATAGGGTCAAGCTCCTTCTTAACCTCGTCCAAGATTGGAGGCGAATCCGCGCGCTTAGTCATAGAGTTTCGTAGGTTATATAGATAATTTTCAAGAGCATTCTTTGTCTCAATCAGCTCCTTTTGCTTATTATCCTCATTCTTATATTCCTCGGCCTTCTTAATCATCTCCTCAATCTGCTCTTTTGACAATCGCCCCTTATCATTTGTAATAGTGATGTTATTAGTTTTCTTAGTAGATTTCTCTTCAGCCGTGATATTCATAATACCATTTGCATCAACATCAAAGGATACCTCAATCTGCGCTTGACCGCGAGGCATCGGCGGAATACCATCAAGATGGAAGCTCCCGAGCAGATTGTTGTCCTTAGTAAATCCGCGCTCTCCTTCATAAATCTTGATATCGACACCAGGCTGATTATCAGAATATGTAGAAAACACCTGCGATTTCTTAGTAGGGATAGTAGTATTGCGCTCAATAATCTTCGTCATAACACCACCCGCAGTCTCAATACCCAACGAAAGAGGAGCAACATCAAGAAGAAGCAACTCATTCGTCTTGCTATTCCCTTGTCCCGTTAGGATAGAAGCTTGAACCGCCGCACCATAGGCAATCGCTTCATCCGGATTTAGAGATTTATTCAATTGCTTTCCGTGGAAATATCCAGACAACAGCTCTTGTACGCGAGGAATACGAGTAGTACCACCAACCAACACAATCTCATCAATATCACCCTTGCCCATCTTGGCGTCTTTTAGAAGACGGTCAAGGGGCTCAAGTGTTCGCTGGAAAACTTTATCGGCAAGCGATTCAAACTTGGCGCGAGTCAGAGTAGTATTATAATCAACGCCATCAATTAGAGAATCTACCTCAATCGTAGTCGTAGTAGCCGAAGACAAGTTCTTTTTGGCTTTTTCTGCAGCAATATTGAGACGCTTGAGAGCACGAGCATTTTCACGCACATTCTTCTTGTACTTCTTATTGATTTCATCACATAGATAATCTACGATAATATTATCAATATCAGAGCCACCAAGATGAGTATCACCGCCCGTTGCTTTTACCTCAAAAATACCACCATCAAGTGTTAGAATAGAGACATCGTGGGTACCACCGCCACAATCAAACACGAGGATATTGCGCTCCTTTTTATCGTCCGTCTTATCCAACCCATAGGCAATCGCAGCAGCAGTAGGCTCGTTGATAATGCGAAGAACTTCAAGTCCGGCAATAGCTCCCGCGTCCTTCGTCGCCTGCCTTTGCGAATCGTTGAAATATGCGGGAACAGTAATAACAACCTTTTTCAAAGGATGACCCAAGAATGATTCTGTAGTTTCCTTGAGGCGCTGAATTACCATAGCAGAAATCTCCTCGGGGTGAAAGCTCTTATCTTCTTTCTTATACTTTACATTAATCAAAGGCTTGTTATTAGCATCACCTGTTACATTAAAAGACCACAGTTTAATATCCTCTTGAACCACGCTGTCATTGAACTTCCTGCCAATAAGGCGCTTAGTGTCATATACAGTATTCTTGGGATTCATTGTTGATTGATTTTTTGCCGCGTCGCCTACAAGTTTCTCTTCATCACTAAATGATACATATGATGGGATGATGCGAGAGCCGGTTTGAGTATCTGGGATGATTTCAACCCTGTCGTTAATCCAGATAGCAGCACAACTTGTAGTAGTACCAATATCAAAACCCGCGGCAATATCTTTGCAATCTGTCATTATACTTGTTATTCTTTTTTCTTATACATATATTATATGTAAAATCTTTATATATTTTTATAATCTCTGCATATTTTCATATATTTTACAGATTTATATTAGCATATTGAAGATATTTATTAGAGTTAGATAATCGTATAGCGTGATTGTAATTGTAAAAATAAAATAATAATATATTATAAAGGCGCTTCGTTATTATTATAAGCTATGATAGTAGATTTAAATAATACTTCAGATTATGATAAACAGATTATATATTTAGATTCAAGAAATGGCATATTCCCTAATAAAAACGAGTTCAGCTTTAATATTAAATTTGACGAAAAAATAAAGAATCTTACGAGTGTCAAAATAATAGAGAGCTCTCTCGTATTGAACGGAAAGCTCGGTTTAAAATGGGAATATGTGGGTACTACAGCGCCTTCAGGGGACAAAATAACAAATACGGCTCTTACAACTTTTCTTGATTATGCAAATACCGAAATAACACCAGCACAATACAAAGATTTTAATGTAGAAGGAGTTCATACTAATAACCATATAATACTTGCTACAGATTATGTAGAATTAGTTCCGGGGCTAATGTGGAGCAATGTAGGTTTTACGCAACCTAATGATAATACTACTGAATATGTCAATACTAATTTAAATGCCAAACTATTAGAAAAATATTGCGCGAATGACACGATATTAAACCTGACAAGAGCCGAATATAACAGCTATATTGTAGGCAATTCGGTACCGGTAATAACTAATTTTGTCAAATTAATTCCAGGCGTATATTGGGAAAAATCTACGACGGCTAATACAGCCCCCGGGGCGACTCTAATAAAAACACTTGACAACGGGAATGCACTAAGAAACACCTTTATTAACGCGAGCGACACAACAAAAATAGAGATTACAAAGGAACAGCTACGGACTATAACGAAGTCTAATTTAGTATCCGGCAATTATATTAGCATTCCTATAAATGATACGGATACATACTATTATATTCCTAAAACTATATATTTTAAAACGGCCGTATTATATTTTAAACCCGTAAGACGAATAACATATAACAGCACATTCTATGTTGAATTAAATAATTATGACAGAGTTCATTCTTATATTGCCAAATATGACTCTTGTAATAGTGTAGTTAATTATAATACAGTGAAGTTTTTTGATACCCTAAATTACAGCGGGACGACCGAATCAAGCCTGGTATTATACAAGATTAGAAACTACTATTCTATCACAAGCTCTAATTGGACTGACGCGACCGTACATATATTAAATCCTCCTGAAACATCTTGCAATCGATTTACAATAACAATAAGAGATAAGGATTTTAATATATTGAAGTTCGGCGATTATTTAAATGAAGAATCCTTCAATATGACAATATGTGTCTATACTATCAAAAAAAATATATATGGATAATTGAATATAATATATTTACTTGTAGAGATGATGAGATTGAATGTTGTTAATAATTACAAAACGATTTATTATAACTTCCTTGCATCGTTTTATCTATGTTTAAACTGTGTATTGCCATATTATGACGATGTTATTATTAGCCTTCAAAGCCAGGCTATTAAACTGCTTATTGACAACGATACATTAAATATGAAAAAGGTTAAAAAGATTAGAATGATTGAATTTATTGACAGTCTCGACAAAAGCGATAAGATTATTCTTGACAAAGAAAAGGATATCATTTTAATTGATTACTGCATTTACGAATGCCACGATGACAGCAACGGCGCCGAAAGTACCGAAAGTAACGAAAGTACCTCAAGCGCCTCAGGGCCTGAGACCGAGACCGAGACTGACAGTAATACGAATGAGGCAGGAGCCAAAGATAGCGGGATGACAAGTAGCGATAGCGACCCTGATAAAGACCCTTATGAGCCCCGCAAGAAAAAAAGCAGAATTGATAATGATTACATTCCCCAGCCCACCGGTCCTATGAAAGATAAGGACGATTATTATAATATGGGTGTATATGCTGTATCTGCGACAGCTGCTGCGGCAGCAACAGTTGCTAACAACGCAGCTAAGTATCTGATAGAAGATTCTGGAAGCAATTCAACAGATACTGCGGATACCACGGATACCACTGATACCACTGATACCGCAGATACCGACGAAGATGGATTAGATAAAGAGATTGATGTCAGTATTAGAAATATTATTCAACACATAATATATGATAAAAATAAGGATGATTAGACTATGCGGGGAATGCCGAGGGACTCGCTGAAGATTTTAAAGATAGTCAAGGGTCAATCTTTTGTTCCAGATATTTTTTAATTCGTTTTCATAATCAATGTCGCCATAGCAGTTTTTCATAAGCCTTTCATTAAGATTTTCTTTTATTTTACTACCTATTATATTATTTTCATACTGATTAATATAATAGATGTTCTCAGATGCCGCCACATTATTGTTGTAATATATCTTATTTTTGATATAATTATAGTATAAGAAATATAGACAGGTGTCTATACTTCCTAATGTAAAATTGTTTTTAACAGTAGTTGAAAAGCACTGGTCTTTTATTTCAATAATTCTTATTATATTGAAGGCCTGTTTAGTATCCTTATTTATTATAGTAATATCATATTCTCTATATTTATTATAATTATTTACGCCTTTTTTAATAACTTTGATATCATATTTGCTGTCTCTCATATTTAATAAACCCCTGATATCTTTATAGGCCTCTATGATATTCTTAACCAATATTGTGATATATACAGAGTTCTCTGTTAAACGATAGCAACAGAAGGAACAGTTATTATAAATCTTGATAGAATAGCTGTCTATAATAGGCATCTTGCTATCTTTCACATATTCAAGTAGCTTTTTAACAATTTCAGAGTACTCTTTTTTAATCGGAATACATTTCAATACATCCTTGCTGTTTTCAGTAGGATAAAACTTATTAACGAGTTCCATACGATTATATAGCTTTTCCCATCTAAAACCCGATTGTATCGGTCTTGCTAATTCAAAATACAGATTCTCTTTAATCATTTCTATAGGTATAATTTTGTATTTATCCTTGTAATATTTTAGAGAGCCTTTATTATTTTTAATATGATTAGACAAAATATCAAAAATCGCAGGTTCTAAAAATGTAATATCAAAGAATTGCTTACCATACACCGATATCTTGTAGGTATTCTGGTGAATTGCCCGCTTGATTTTGATATATTTATACCCGCCTTTCTTAATTAACTTAGCGAGTTCATAAGCATCTTCTACGGGATTTTTAGAAAAACAATCATAATCATTTATAGTATATTCTTTATAAAACCTATATTTCTTAGGCAATATCAAGTTGATTACCAGACCGCCATAAAGTATGAGATTTTTCTTTATAATAAACTTAGAAATAAGCTTAATAACGCTGTTATATTCCGTATATAATTCTTTCAACTTTTTTATTTCAATATCCTTAATAATTTTATTAATAGTTATAGATGACATAATCTATTTTTAATAAATATATTAAAAATAATTTACTCATTCATAATTACAGAAGCCTCGGCCATTTTCTTAGCTTTAGCGGGTTTCTTAGCTTTCGCAGCCGGCTTCTTATTTTTGTATGGAACCTCATCATTTAACATAGCGCGATTCAAATAAACCTTCTTACCGTGCTTATTAATATAAAATTTGCCCTTTTTAGGCCCGGTATAAACCTTAGTGCTTCCGCCATCTACTAATATCTGCATCTTATCTTAATATTTTTCTATATTTCTATATATAATAAATATTTTATTTTACATCTTCATATTCTCTATATGCAAACTTAGGCATTATACTTCCCACCTGCGTATTCTCAATAGCCTCTCGTAAATCTGTGCCTTCTGCACTTAAATATATAGGATTAACTATCTGTTTTGTACCATACGAACATACATTCGGCCTATACGCAGAATCTCCTCTATATTGTTGCTTATAATTGATAGGGTCGTATATTCTATCAGGCATTATTTGCGTATGTTGCTCTCCATCACTATCTGTGTATTCTACAACTCTACCATCCCCTATACTATTATACAAATCATCCGTAGAATATACAGGTGCATTTATGTTAGAGCTATCGGCTCCAGAGCTACCAGCTCCAGCAATTCTGGTATTTACCCCTGATAAATAATAATTGGAAGCGCCGGCCGAGCCAGCCGAGCCAGCCGACAAAATGTTTGAGCTTGAGGCAGCCGCTCTTCGCGAATTAGGGATATTTAAGGAAACCGTTGGGTCGGCCGGATTAAAGGCTCCTGATGTGCCAGAGTTATTGCGAGGATCAAGCGAATTGTTATTAGTTATCCTTGCTGTTCTCGCGCCGCCCGAGCCGGAGCCCGAGCCCGAGCCATAAGGCATTGATACATTTTTATCTTGAAGTGTGATATTGATATTAAATACAGGCTCGCTATTTTTCATAATATCTGCTATGTTTTTTTGGGCGTTTAAGTTAGTATCAGCGCTATTAGAGGATTCTGCGCTATTCTTATCAGCATCCGTAGTAAGAGCTACGGGCGTTGATAATGCCTCGCGTTTTAACATCTCTCTTCGCTTCAGTTCGTTGGCAATTAAACGCAATTCATATAATACAAAGTTATTATCAAATATTTCCAATAGTTTTTCGTCATTTATTATATATTCTCTCAAAATGTCCCTTTCAAAGCTCGGGTAATTATCGTGCATCAGCATTGCTTTAAATAAATAGTCGTTGAACTGGAGATGTATATAACATTGTTTTAGAGGGATTGTCATCTTATTATGGGGCATTTTATTGAAATGATTTTTATAGACAGTTTTCAGCATATCAATTATGTTCTTTTCGGATATTTTGGAAACGAGCGTAGGGTCTATGTCGTTTGACTGCATTTTTACAATCATCTTGTATTCAGTGGAATTGTATAGTTTTAATTTAAGTTTTTCTTCATCGCTATTCTTTTCGTAAAACTCTTGAAGATTTACTATAATTTCTTTGGGCTTCGGTTGTCGCCCTAATATATTCTTATAAATATCAATAATTACATACTGATTAATAGTTTTCTCTGACATATATTTCGGGTCATTATTAAAATTATTTGTTTGAGAAACAGAAGGCAGATAATTATCGTCTATGGGGTCTAATATAGATTTATAGCTATTATCATTGCTCTGTCTGTAATTAAAAGACTCCGTATTAAAATGTAGCTCGTTATTTGATACACCCTTATTATTATATATTTCAGTATTAAAATAGTCGTCGTTTTTCATATTATGCGTCTTTATCGCCGTCGATTTTAAAAAAGAATTGTCGAAGCCCCTCGTAAGTATCTTGTCTATATTTATATCCGAAAATATCTCGTCGGTCTTAACAATCTTGTGCTTATAATACGGCTGATATATGCGTTTTTCTCCCGTCGCGCCTTTGTCGCCATCAGCTTCTCCATAGTTATTGTCGATTAATATGTAAGAATCGTAGGTAAGCGGAGTGGCATTTTTGATATCGTCATATTCTTTCTGTGTAAATACGATAATCTTTTCGCCATCTATTGTTTCGTGTAAGTTGTTTTTGGATTTCACTTCAATCGCATTTTTAATCTTGTCATTTCTTACCTCTTTATAAGAGCCTTTGACATATTTTTCGGTGTTTATTCCTAAATCTCTCCACATCAGCCCGATATCTGTATTGTCTGTTGCAACATTGTAAGGCTTGAAATATCTATCATCTACATTGATATAGCTGTTATATGTCAGGTTCTTGATACCGAGCGAATCCAACTCATCTATATTAATTATTATAGGAGATACCCATTTATAATTTAATAATATATAGAGCTTTTCGTTCGTTATTTTGTCCCCATTAGGTTCAGAATTGCCAAGATATAACCATTTTAATCCTATTTTCTCTTCTGTCCCAGGAGCAACTGCAAAAGGCTCCATATAATAATCAAAAAACGCCGTTTTTATCTTATCATTAAAATATACTATTAGAATTATTAAAGAAATTATTAATATTACTATTAAATATTGAAATAATTCCATTGCTATATCTATAATAAATAGAAATAAAAAACCTCCTTATATATCTTAAATATATTTATATCCGCGTATAGCAAAAAGGATGAAAATACATATCCATAACACCCTTATACTGATATCTATGATTGTCTTTTTGTTTCTCAATATGATTGAGAATATTATTCATTTTAGTATAGGAAGAAATATAGATACCAAGGATACGCCTTCCATAAACATAGAGATACCAGATACCTATGATATGATAAAAATAATATTTATTATGGGTGTCTTTTCGGTCTTACAGGCCTTGCTGACATACTATGGTCTCAAATATTTATGAGAAGCTACCTGCAATATGATATAAGATTTAGGTGCCTATAATATATAATATCGCATTTCATAAATAACCACATTAACAAATAATGGATTTTTTCAAGAAACCAAATGCCAAGAAGAGGAAGCTCGGGGCGTTTGCTCGTGCACATAACAATAACGAGGATTCTGAAGATGAAGGCGGTAGCGGGAGTGGTGCCAACGGCGGAGATAATATATATGTCAATTATAATCACATCTATTTTACGGGAGATATCACGAAGAAATCCGCATTCAATCTGTGTAAAAACATTAGGTTGCTTGAAAGCGAGCTAAAAATGGAAGAGGTAGAGAAGAATGTTAAGAACGAGATGTTCTTACATATTACCACGGACGGCGGGTGTATTTCTTCGGCATTTTCTATTATTGATTGTATGGAATCGTCGCGTATCCCTGTAAATACTGTAATTGATGGTAGCGTTTCTTCGGCAGGCACGCTAATTAGTATCCACGGTAAAAAGCGATTCGTTTGTAAAAACTCTTATGTATTGATTCACGAATTGCGTTCGGGATGCTGGGGTAAATTAGCGTATATTGATGATACTTATAAGAACTGCATCAAGATTCAGGAACATATTAATAGATTTTATCTTACAAAAACCAACATTAATAAGAAAATGCTAAAAGACCTTCTCATTAAAGACCTGCAATTTAATGCGGAAGAATGCATTAATATGGGAGTCGCCGATAGTATCTATATGAGCTAATGAAGGCAAGCCAAGCGAGCCGATAGATAATAATATTCTTTTTATATAATAGATTTCTAAAAAATATGAATAATCTGTTTAAGACCGAAATATATATACATATGGCTATTATTTTTACATTAATGCTTTATGCATTAACGACAAGTATATATATACTATTTAACGATGATTATAATATATTTATTCGCATAATATCAATAATAATAATAGCAATAATTATATTTTTATCATTAAAGAAGGAGACATTTTTGCCATTCTTGGGATTAACCTATTTACCCAATACGCTACTATGCGAACCTAAATATCCTTCTGGGGCAAATCTAAATTACACCATAGATATGAACGAATACGAAGACGGGACAAAAATAATATATTGGGCTGCAAATAGCACTGATAGTTCAAAAATAATAGAAGACCCTTTTGAAGCTTACAAAAGCTTTAATAATATCGGAGTATCTGTTGTAAAGCACGGGAAGGCAGATGTTCGCATTTATTGTCCGGATAAATATAAGGTTAAAAAAGTATTTAATAAGATATTAGAGAGACATTTCCATTACAGAATAATATTCAAAGACAGCGGATTCCTCAGTCCCGTAATGACTGTTAATATTAAATGTTAGCATTCGCCAGCCATTATGTCAATATAATGTTATAATTATAGTATTTGCTGAGTATATTAGCATATTCATCTGCTATAAACTTTTCAATATTATCATCATCACTTGTATATTTTATATTCTGATTCGCGGCGTTCGTGGCGACAATAGCTGTTGTATTGTAATTATGGAATATTGATATAATAATGCTAAGCTGTTTATAGTTTTCTATAAACTTTTCCATAATTTTATCCCTTATATCCGCGTCTTTTATTATGATTTTCATTATATTTATTATAACATTGTCATAAGCCTGTAATAATACTTTGTCATAAGCACTATATAGCAAAAATATATGCTTATTATTTATAGCATTATACAATTGCATATCATAAAACTCTATCTTTCTTTTCTTTATATCCCCTATGATGTTTTTGTGCCAACTTTTACATACTAACAGACACTTGTAATTGCTTGGTATTTTTATAAATGTAAAGTATAAATCGCCCGTAATCATATGCTCTTTTTTATAGTATATCCGTTATATATTTATGTATAATATTTTTATCAGCCGTAATAACCTTTTTATTGTCATAATAACTAAGGTAAGAAGCCCACATACTATCCATATCAGAGGCATTATTTGAAACTATGAGATTTTTAAACATAGACATTAGGATAAAGCGAGTTTCGTAATTATTTTTTTCGGCATTACTAACATAATAAAGCGTATATGTAGAAGTATCGTTGATATCGTTAATATCATTTAGAATCGTTTTAGCCCATTCTATATCATCAGTTATAACAGCAATATTTTTAATCTTTAAATCATTCATAATAGAAAGTGCATTATAATAATAATCATAGTCCTTGCTATCGGCTTTCAAGATATGTAGAGCGGCTATGTCATCATCGCTCGTATTCTCTCCGAAAAACGCGAGAATACCACGATACATATAATAAGCCGAATACATTAAATCTTCGTTAGAATAAACGAGATCTAATAATCTTCTTTTAATAGGTTCGTCAATATATTTGAATGTCACCGTGGGATTCTTGGTATAGGCCGATGTATTGCATATCTCTATATTTTTAGTAGAACTGCACAAACTTTCAATATCTGTATCAATATCTATATCATTTATTGATATTTTCTCAAATCCCAGATTGTCGTATTTATCATCTTCTAATACAGTAAAAAGCCCCTTGAATATAGAATCACTATAGATATGATTGCCTTTCCTAAAAACAATCTTTCTTTTAATATGATTGCTCGCAGATTTATTTAAAATATTAATCAGATATGCTATATTAAATAGCTGATACCCAATATTATCATTATTTTCAATAGATATATAACAAGTTTGCCTTAAGGCTCTCTTCATATTTATTATATTAATAATAGATAATCTTTAAGCCCATATCCATATACATATCCATATCCATATACATATATGATATTGAAAATGTAAAAACAAGCAAGAGGCTAAGAAAATTTTTTATTTTAATCGTTAACTGCAGTTTCTATACAATATAAATTAAGCCTTTTTCTGATTTCAACTATTAACTTACTGAAATATCCTTTACCTTGTATAAATATTTTTGATTTAACAGCACAATATAAATCTATATCTGCATTTCCTGAATCAAAATATTCTGCCTGTAATTCAGTAATTACATTATTTAAATATTCGTTAGATGCAGAAATGCATTCTTCATAATTTTTTGAACTTGTTTTAGCAAAAAAACATTTTCCAATAACATATTTGGGGTTCATATCTTCGGCTACTAATGATTTAAGATAGTCCGTTTTTAAAGGACGTTTACCTTTTTCGTGCCATTCATTTCCAGCTATAACATCCCCCAATCTTAAATGTATCACAGTACTTTCGGTAATATTTTTAGGCAATAAATGACTATATTTTTCAATATTATCCATAACAATTTGCGTTATCAAATCAATATTTTCGACATCGCAATGTTCCCTTTTTTTAATAATATATTTACTACCAATTGATTGAGGATAGTCACTGAGAATCTCATTTTTTTCCCACTCATTCAATTCTAATAAAACTAAATCCCCCAATCTATATGAAGAAATCATAGATATATATATTATATTATATTATATTATATTATATTATATTATATTATATTATATTATTATATTATATTATTATATTTCCTTAGACCCTATAACTATATAAAAAGCCTTTTTCAATAATTATAATTATAGAATTATTACGACTTGACTGAAGCCGTGATAAAAATAATTATATATAAGTATTATATAATAATAAATAAAATATATGAAGGGGTATTTAATTGGCATCTATTTGGCCTTTGTAAATATCTTAAATACATCATTAATCTATTCCTATCCTATAAATATTGGTCCTCACAGTATATCTAAATTTGGCAATTATAATAATGGCAATGTTTGTATATTAAATTATAATAATGTATACAGTACCTTTTATAAATGGTCTAAGGATAACAAGGAATATCAGGAAAAAATAATTAGTGATACCATATGGCTAAATAAAAATAGATTCTCTGCTCCTAATATAGTCGTCGGAGTATATAATAGCAACGATTCTGATGTAAATTATATATGTTTATTGAGAAAGGTCGCAAATGGTCGCTTCAAAATGTTAAACATTTTCGCCAATCCCAATAATAATCTTGAAGATGACACGCTATTGTTTGAAAATATATTAGGCTTTTGTAATGCCAATAAATACTCTCTAAATGTAGAAAAATTAAAAGAAATAGATAATAGCAAATATTACCTTACATATCTATATTCTTATAATTGCTAGTATCTCTTGCGATTTAGAGATGTGACGCGAGATATTTTATGATGTTTTTCATATTAATAACATCAAAATGCCTATTATTTTCGCTTCTATTGCGATATACTAAATATTTGTCATTTACTAATTTTTCATATTCCAAATTATTATTTATCATAGGAACAAACACAAAGCCATTTTCTCCAGCTTTACCTGCCTTTGTAATTTTTATATTTAATTTATGAAAAAATACTGCTATACTGATATCATCAATATAAGCTCTATTCAATAAATTAATATTATTAACCAAAGTCATATAGCCCTTCTTAGACATTATGATATTAGTCCCTGATGCAAAGGGTATATTAGTATTATCTAAAGTTATATAGCCTATGTTAGTACTTCCGTAATATTCTACAGGATTCAATTCTAACTGTTCTGACAATAATGAGAAATTAACAATAGAGCTTATATTGCTCCTGATAATATAATCGTACTTTTCATATTCGCCATTATTTTTGAATAGCATAAAGGCATCTATTGTCTTATTTAATATGCCGGGCATATAGCTCTCTCTTCCTTTTATATTTATTATATCACCTGTTATCTCAATATTACCAGAGATATTCTCATTGTATTTATAAAAATATGTGGAGACATCACTAAACCCCTTGTAATATCCTGATAAAGCTTCGTACATCTGCACATAGTTTTCGTCATTATCACTATACAACACTAAATTTAAAATTTTCATATCTAAATATAACTAATTATATAAATAACTCTTATATCTTATGTCTTAGTCTTAGCCTTCGCCTTCGCCTTCGCCTTCAAAAAGTTCTCAGCCTTAATACAGCGACCTGTTTTGGGATTCAACACTTTACCCTCAGGGCATTTCTTGGGCTCCGGTTTAACTCCAGTAGGGATATTGATATTGGGCTGGGTCTTGATATTTGCCTTCAAAAAGTTCTCAGTCTTAATACAGCGACCTGTTTTGGGATTCAACACTTTACCCTCAGGGCATTTCTTATCCATTTTGCTAAGAGGTTTTTTTGGCAATTTATTTATTGATTTAATATTGATGCATCTATTTGTCAGAGGATTCAGCACTTTGCCTTCGGGACATTCCTTCGCGCCCTTATCCTTACCAGAGACACCTGCGCTATTCTTGCTATTCTTGCTATTATTATTAACATATATAAGAAGTCGCGGGCCTTTATTAAATGAAAAACATAGCTCGTTTTTATCTTTGTCGATAATTTCCTTAATACTTTTATTAGAGTGAGTATCTAAAAGGCATTCTTTTTTATTTATACAAAACTCGCTATTTTTCATAACATTCCAATCGTATTTCATTAATTCGCAGGGGATATGTATATTATCAGAAACTAATATACCGCCAACCGGCAATTTATCAACAATAATATTATTGTTAACATTGACATAGACAACTCGTTTATTAATTACTTCTGATACCCACAGCTTTTCTTTATCATAATCTTCTTTAGTAAAATTAACATTCTGCAAATGTATATCAATCGTTCCACGCGTCCATCCGTTATATACATATTTGTTATCCTTGCATTTAATTCCAGCTATTGAATGCCCTCCGATTTCAGTGCGATTCCAATTTGATAATATGACGGAATCCTGGATATAGTTCATTCCCTTGATAGCAACTTTGTCATTAAAAGAAACTATATTATAAAATGGCGAATCCGTGGGAACTTTGTAATATCCTGGTATATTATCCAAAATAGATTTCGTAAAATTAATAATAATTACATCGGGGCTTTCAAACTTCTCCAAAACCTTTTCCTTGGAAACAAACTTTACAACGACATCTATTACAGGCCCCTTTTTAACTGCAGAACTATTAACCTTCGTATTATTATATTTTGAGTAATATAGTAAATCATCTTTATAATCCAGAAATAATACTTTGGCGCCTAATAATTTATAGATTTTCCTTATATACAGAGCAGGCGCATAACCTCCCTTTTTAATTTTAGGATTAAACGAGAACTTCTTTTTATTATATTTATACAGCTTCTCTAATATGTATTCTGGTCTTATTTTATCAAAATATTCGTAATCATTATATATATTGCTTGAACGAAAATACTTTTTTTCAAGAATATGTTTAAGGGTTTTGAATATTAGGATTTTATTATTCCACTTCTTAGATTTTTTCAAGAGAAGTTTGCGACTTTCATCGCTATACAATACGGCCATTAGAATACTATTGAACCAACAAGTCGGTCCGTACTGTTTTAATGTAATAACATTATCGCATTTATCCTTCATAATATCAGCTCTAATATCTATAATATATCTACATTATATCTATGCGTCTCTATGAGTCTCTATGAGTCTCTATGAGTCTCTATGAGTCTCTATGAGTCTCTATGAGTCTCTATGTGTGTGTGTGTGAGTATATTAGATAGCAATATATATCATATTAATTAATATAATTGTAGTAATTGTAGTAATTGTATATATTACTACAATTATATTATTTATATTATTTAAAAATAATAAGAGAACAAATAATATATATATTAAATAATGGTATGGAATATTGGATTAAGTGGAAATGATTATAAAATATTAAATAGTTCTTCTAACAATACTACATACAATTCATTATTATATTTGGATTATTTTACTATAAATGAAAATGGTAATGTGGGTATTAATAATGGAAATCCTAAGAGGAAATTAGATATCAATGGAGACATTTTAAACAACGGCATACTTATATCTTCAAATATCCTCGGAAATGTTATGAATACGAGCAATTTTTTACAAATTAATTTCAAAGATAGCGCAAGTGCCTCTGCAAATAATGTCGTAGATATATACGGAACAACATTATTACGAGGAAATCTCGGAATAGGCACGACGAGACCTCGGTTTGCGCTTGATGTTGCAGGAATTATAAATGCCCGTGAGCTAATAGGAACTGGAAGCAATGTATATAATATAAATGCCTCTAATATTAATGCGGGTATTTTGAATGTTTTACAAGGCGGTACAGGGGTACCGAATATTATACCGAATCAGTTGATATACGGAGACAATAATAAAATAAGGCAATCCGAAAATCTTATATTTGAAGACAATATCTTAAAGGCACTTTTTTTTGAAGGGAACGGCTCTAAATTGAGGAGTATAGATGCGTCTACTATTACACAAGGTGTTCTGGGTGTTACGAGAGGCGGAACGGGTCTCAGGAGATTTGATATAAAGGGTGGTGTTCTATTAGCTAACTTAAATAATAACAACGATATTGATAGAACTACTGTTGTGCAAAGTGGCGATTTAAAATGGGACAATAATGATAATGCATTTGAGATTAATGGAAATATCAAGCTTCCGGCGCATAGCAATTTGTTAATTGGTGGTGCTCCACTTAATTATACAGCACTCGGCGATTATCCGTTGGCAACTTGTAATATTCCGGGAGTTGTCAAATTGAGCTCTCAGTTCAAAATAAATAATGATAGCGAGCTTATATTAGCAAATACGGGTTCTTCAAAATGGGGGCAAGTTGACGACTTTATCTTTTATCCCCCTCAAACAATTACTAGCAATCACTGTGTAGGCATAGGTATTTTGCCAGAGGATACCTCAAATCGCTTGATAGTTAATGGAAATATCAATATAGTAGATGGCGTCTATAAAATAAATGGTGTTGATATGGACGAATATAATTCAAATATAATATCACAGCGAATAAATAATTTTACTTTGGATAATATAAGCAAACTCTTTTGCGGAGATAAAAACAGGTGCTTCTCTTTAGAAAACATAGGAGGCAATGTTCTTGAATATCAGATAGGAGCACTCAATAATGGTACTCTTGAAAATAATAATAATTTCAAATTTTTGCAAAAGGTTATTTTTAATAGTGGCTTAGAAATCGCAGGAGGTTCATTTGAAATTGGGGATTTAGATAAATTAGTTTTAAAAGCATTAGAAGTTGCGGGAACGACAGCCGATTCTATATTTGGAATTAATCAGAATGGCGAAGGGAGTTTATTAAAAATATCTCAAGGCAATCAGACCCGTGTAATTGTTACGAACAACGGAAATATGGGTGTGGGCGTTTTTAATGAATCTTCGACGCCCGCAATACTTCCTTTAGAAAAGCTACATATTATGGGGAATATCATAGCAACCGGCACAATAACCTCGTGTTATTCCGACAAGCGGCTGAAAACATTTACCTCTAATATCAGCAATCCCTTAGATATTATTAGTAATCTTAATGGCTACTATTATCACCCCAACGAAGTTGCATTAAAAGCCGGGTTTGAAAACGAAAAACAAATAGGTCTCAGCGCCCAAGAGGTTCAAAGCGTACTTCCTGAAATTGTTAAAATAGCGCCATTTGATATGGCGAGAGATGATGACGGAAACATTACTTCAAAATCCGGCAAATCCTATCTTACAATATGCTATGAGAGATTAGGTCCTGTATTTGTAGAGGCTATCAAAGAATTAACCGGACAAATCAAAGAATTAAAAGAAGAAAATGAGACCATCAAAAAAGACATAGAGACTATAAAGAATATGATTGCTTCCAAATATCTCAACTAAAGTAACTATCGTAACTATCGTAACTATCGTAACTAAAGTAACTAACGCATTATTTTGCTATAATTAAGGATTTCCTTGTCATATATAGTATTAGGCTTATTGAAAGGCTCCCCGCTATTCGGCAAATATTTCAAATAATACTCTCTAATCAAAAGCTCCTCAATATTATTCAACATAAGTTTATTTTGCTTTTTCGGGGGATTTTTCATATCCTTTATACTTAGTAAAAAATAAAAAATATATATTATATAATCCGTCATCATAACTTCAAGCCTTTATTTACAATTCAGAGAGAAACTCGGTGATATCGGCATCTGGATTGATTAGCTGAGATGTAGATGGCAACTCTTCTTCGCCACCCAAATAGCTGCCGTAGCTGCCTTGACTATCGTAGCTGTCGTAGCCATCAGGAGCCTCATCAGATACAACAGCGTCCTGAGAATCGTACTGGACAGAGGAATCAACGAGGGATTTTGGAGTGGTATTTTCGGGGAACTGGCGAGCCTCATAAATGATGATGATATTGTCAATAATGATAGTCGCGAAATCCACATCAAGAATAGGCGAATATTCAATAGGTCCAAACCTATTAATATAGTCCTGGATAACGAGCGAGTGCCCGTACAGATAGATGAGAAAGTCGATGTGCTGCATATTTTTATAGATATAGTCCTGGATACAAGGGATCTTCTGCTTCTTAGCCTCCTCAAAATCGCTGCACGAATTGATGGCTACCATAATATCCATAATATTCTTTCCATAACCTCCCTCCATAATGGCGTTGATATTGGCACTATCATTGCGGAAGCCGACGACAAAGTTCTTCTGTTCCGCTGACATTTTGCTTGCTGACTGCTTGCTGACTGCTTGCTGACTGCTTGCTGACTGCTTGCTGACTGCTTGCTGACTGCTTGCTACTGGCCTGTATGAAAGGCGATGTGTAGGCTGGCTGCTTGCTTGCTGGCTGAGATGGCAAATAATAACACATATATAAGCAATCATTTTTTATAAATAGTAATATAAATTAGAACAAAATATGAATATAATTAAATACATATTTTATATGCTTCTCGTAGCTGATATTAACCAGGCATATCATTTAATACCTTGTATATATAATAAAAAATATAGAGATATAAGGACGCTAGGAATATTAAGGAAGAAATGTGGATATATTAGAAATGCCACGGAATACGCGTTAGAATTATTGATAATTATAGATATATTGCTTCCTAAAAAGATGCGTCCCGAGCTGAGCTCTGAGCCGAGGTCCGGCGATAGTCCTTCCAAGTAGCAAAATATTTTTTAGTTATTTTTTTATCATATAGTGTATATGTGAATATATATTTTTTATCAATACTCTCCATAACATCATAGAGGGCTTCAAAGTTCATTAGCATCAATTACTAATTATATAGCACATATATTTTATATGATAATTGCTGATTGCTGATTATAATTCAAATCTGTAAGCGGGTGCCATAGGCTTTCTGTATTTATTCGGATTGTATAGTAAGCTGTCGCATCTCTGTTTTTTATCAATTAGCTGTCTCATCAACATCAAATCCGTAGTATCAATAGAAGCATATTTTCCAATTTTAAAGGTAGCATTCATATTCTTGTGTAAATGATAATAGCTAAGTGTATCGTGTATCATAGGGATATGCGAGGACACCTTGTATTTTTTCCTGTTAAACCCAGTAATATTATTATTTCTTAAATAATTGGTAGTTCTATTATAATTTCTGGATGAAATGGTATTGTAATCTCCTAATATAATATTTTCAATACGAAATATACTGTTATCAAAATCGTGAGCATCAGGATATTTAGTAATAGGATATAATAAAGTCTTGCTCATTATATATTTTACTTACATATAAGATAATATTTCATAATTATTCTATCATTTTTTACGGCAAAATATAAAAAATACATATATTACATAATACATATTTACATTATCATCTCAAAGTCGCACAAGTCTAATAGAGTAGCTTCTTTTGGGCTGCTGTAAAGTTCGTGAAGCAGTTTTTTCTAATAGGCAACCCAGCATTTGTAAATACATCATCTTCGTGCACCCAGTCGCCGACCCATCTTCTATCAACAATACACGACTGCCCACCACCACAGGGACACAATTGTTCTGTAGGCATATCCATTACTTGTCCGGCAGCGACAGTAGCGACGGCTGATGCGGTATGAGAGTGAGTGTTCATTCTGCAATAGGTTGTTATAATATGATATGGAAGGCAATCAATTTTTACTATTTATCTTCTTTTTCGGAACTATTGAAGTTCAAGACTTTGCAGATAGCCAGTTTAATTCCTGGAGGTGTGAAATGGTCATATAGCAAATTTCTTGCTTCCTTTGATTTAGTAGGCGCATTAGGGACAGAAATTGAATTGCTAATGTAATGAGTTATGTAGGGATTCGTGTTCATAGTTATATTATATCAATATATATATCAATCAATTTTTATAGATTATTATAGATATAGACATATAAACACAGCTATATTATAGTATATTTAAGATACATATTGGCATTATGGAGATTGTGAAGAATACGGAGCCTACGGAGCCTACAGAGCCAGCGGAGCCTACGGAATATTATATATATGTTAATGCGTTTTGGTATGGTTTTATAAATAAGACGGATGCAAACAATATTACTATATTTGAAAATATATTTTCTAAGACTTTTATGCGTAATTTCAAGATTACCGATAATTTAAATATAGCTAATGTGCTATTTGAATCCGTCTTCGGCCCCACGCTGGCTGATATAAAAATGTGGAGATATAAGATATTTTATTCAGGCGAACCCTATATATCTAATCCGGATAAGTACGATGTCCTCTTGTATTCCACGGAAACGCATAAAAATGTCGTAGATTTGCCCCTGTATGCCGTGTATATACAAAATAATAATTTTATGGAAAGGATAATCAATAGGCCTACGATAACAAAGATACCCGAGAAGTTCTGTTGTTTCATAGTATCTAACGATGCCTGTAATACGCGCAATAAGATGTTCCATCTTTTAAATAGCTATAAAAAGGTAGATTCTGGCGGCAAATATTGCAATAATATCAATTATGTCATAAGACACAATTATTGGAGCGACGAGTTCAGAGCATTCATAAGCAATTATAAGTTTATTATATGCTTTGAAAATCACAGGCTCGGGACATATTCTACGGAGAAGATAGTAAATCCTTATATCGCAGGGAGTATCCCTATATATTGGAGTTCTAAGCATATACACAAGGTATTTAATAGGAACTCTATGCTATTCCTTGAAGATGAAAGCGTAGAGTCTTATGAAAAATTAATGAATGAAATTATTGAATTGGATAACGATGATGCAAAATACTTGGAGTTTATTAATCGCCCGATATTAGAAGATAAGGATATGAAATATTATAATGATAATTATACGGTTGATGCCGTCGCCCTTAAAATAGATAATGTATTATTAAAAAAATAAATGAATAATAGAAGATTTATAAGAATAAGAATAAGAATAACAAGCAAATGATTTTTCTAATTCTGCCGAATCAGCTATTTGATATCAAGCATTTTAATAAGTCTTTCAAGTATATATTATGGGAATGCCCTCATTTTTTTACAGATTATAATTATAATAAAAAGAAGTTGTTGCTACATCGCGCGACTATGAGATATCAATATGATTTAATGAAAAAGAATGGATATTCCGTAGTATATGTGGAGTTCGGCAAGAAACTTGCGGAAACAGAACAATATACGCTGTATTACCCGATAAATAAGCCGGATATATTAAAGCTTCCGCGGAATACCATAATATATGATAAGGATACGCCAAATTTATTACTGACACGAGAACATATCAATAGATATCGTGAGAAAACTGACAAGTTTTTCTTTAACGCCTTTTATATGTGGTCAAAGAAGGAGCTTAATATAATACCTAAAATTAAATCGCAGGATAAACTGAATAGACAGAAGCCGAAGAATATTATATGCGTATCTCAGCCTTACACGGATGTCGCTGTGAGAAAAGATATATCTAAGTATATTGACGAAGCCTCTAAATATGTCGAGAAGCATTTTAAAAATAACTGCGGAATATTAGGTAAAGAAAATGGTTTTATATATCCTATAACGCACACCGATTCTATAAAATGGTTAAACATTTTATTAAAAATAAACTGAAGAATTACGGGAATTACCAGGATTATATAGATAAGAATAATAGGCATCTATGCCATTCTCTAATGTCTGCTTTAATAAATATAGGCCTTATAAATCCGCGAGATATCATAGATATACTTGAAAAAGAGCGAAAGACTCGTGATATTCCTATGAATAGCTACGAAGGCTTTATAAGACAATTATTCTGGCGCGAGTATCAGCATTTATGCTATTTATATGTAGATTTTTCCGGAAATTATTTTGGAAATAATAAATTGCTCGGGAAAGAATGGTATTCGGGAAATACTGGGATAATCCCAGTAGATGACAGCATTCGCGAAGCATTTGATACAGGCTATTTGCATCATATTAAACGCTTAATGGTTATAGGAAATTATATGAATCTCTGCAATATAAAACCGAGCGAGGGCTTTAGATGGTTTATGGAGTTCTCTTGCGATTCTTATGAATGGGTAATGTATCAGAATGTCTATGATATGGTATTCTTTTCAACAGGAGGAAAAACTATGCGCAGACCCTATATATCTTCATCAAATTACATATTAAATATGAGTAATTATTCTAAGGATAGCTGGTGTGAAATATGGAACACTAAATATAGGGGCTTTATAAATAAAAACAAAAAGAAACTATGGAAATACAGATATTATGTATCACTAAAATAGCCCTATGGGGGAGACCTATGGGGGAGACCGCCCCCAACGCGGTTTTATTGAGAGGCTATTGAGAGGCTATTGAGCTATATATAATACCATTATGATGTCTCAAAAAGAAACCAAGATTTTCTAAAAGTTGAAAATTAAAATTTGAGTACATCTTTCTGTTTTTTCAAAAATTTCAAAAGTTTTTTAGAAATTACAAAATAAATCAAGAGATGTACTCAAATTTAAAAATGAAAAAAATATAAATATTCTAGTGTCTCAATAATTGCTCTGAATCTTCTATGTATTTTTATAATAATTATTGAGAGGCTACTAAGAGGCTATTGTCAAGGCTATAGAAAAGGCAAAACATAGGGACTTGCGGGACTTGAGGAACTTGTTGAATGTGGCTTTCGCATCATAGGATTAGATTATAGCTTTATAGCATTATATTAGTACAAAGGTATTTGACATAGTTTATGTAATAGTCGGGGAAGCTGAGGGCGTTTATGTTGAAATCTATGTATTCTAATACATTTTCTCGTAAGCCGCTGTTAATAACATCTATCATCTGTCTATCTATTTTCTTTTCTGAATTTTCCGGTATTATCATTTTCAGGCGTTTCATAATAATTGAGAAATATATATTCAGGTTTATGCAAATAAGGATTTTGTGATTATTAACATTATTGTAATTATCATCATCTTCGTAATCGTTTATATTAAATTGAGCTAATACATTTTCGCGATTCACATCCTCAATATATGATATGACAGGCTGAATGAAATATTCAAGATTTGCAAGAGTCATCCTTTTATTACACATATTGTGAAAAATCCACAGCGACATTATAATACCCTTGTAATTATTATTATAGCAATTATAATAGAGTGTTATCAGAGATTTCAAGATATAATGTCCCTTGTTATCCAATGATAAGCTAAATCTATCCCTGTGTTTCAAGATTTGCTGTGTAATTTCCTTAATCTCCTCATAATTATATTTTTCTATTACATGTCTTGTTATTATATTTGTTAGAATCTCAACAGAACAACCGCATATAATCATAATCTCCTCGTATTTCTTAGAATCTATCAACGGCTTCAAATCAAAATATCTCTTATATTTCATAGAGACCCTTTTCAATTTGCCATAATCTCTAATATCAATTTTAGCTTTCAAAACATCTATGATATCATCTTGTAAAAACAAATCACTCATTTTTAATATAAAAAATATAATACCTTTGATATCATTTTTTATATATAAATCATCGTTGTTATATATCATAAGATACATCCTTCTCATCAGTAATCATATATATACAAGGGATGCGATGAGTTATGTTGCTCTCATCGCCAGTATCTGTATTATCCGGTGATATATCAATATATAGTGTTTTCATTAAATATATTATGGTGTTGATGTAATATTTTTTGAAATATTTTTCATTACCGTATAGTTGTTCGTCGCGGATATTTGCGAGATATTCGTCAATCTTTTTGTTCTGCATAGAGAATAAATTGATTACACTGGAACGCGAAGTATTAGCAATAATATGCGAATAGAGGCTAAACTTCTTGACGATTATAAATAATAACAAACCTATGTTTAATTTATATAGCAGTTCCAAGTTCTCGTTATAGTAATAATCAGTATCGTTTTTAAAATACTTGGTAATAATTGTGAGTGTTGAACAGAACATATCCAGATTTCTGTAATACAGGTTTTCATTTCCATATAAATCAAGCATAGTATTTTTGATATTCTCGCATTTTCTCTTAGATGTATTATATATAATATCTATCAAATACTCTATCACAAAAGAACAATTATTATATATAGCGATTTCAATTAACTCCTCATATTTCATTAGCTTTTTAATAACCTGCTTGTTTTTCTTGAACCTGTATTTCTTCCTAATATTGCCTTCAATAATTTTAAGAATAAGTTCAACAGTTATCCCCTTGATATATAGCAGTTTATCATAGCTTTTACTATATAGCAACGGAGACAAATCAAATAACTTGCGATACTTAACCGATACCTTCTTCATCTTTTCATATTCCCCAAAATCTATATGGCACTTCAAATAATCCAAGATATCATCATCAATCAATAACGAGCTTGTCATTTTCGCGTTGCTTAATCTTAATGATATCCTCGGGTAATTAAAATTATATATCAATTTTTATTACCTCCCGATTATCTAATACGGTCTCTGACGGCTACTAAATCAAGATCACGAACTCTATAATATTCCTTCTTGTTGTTAGGCAATTTTCTCTCAACCATAAAAGGCAATCGTCCTTCAGTAAGTTCTTTTAGGGCTATTTGACGCAATTCCATATTGCTTTTGACATCTGTCGTCATATCATTAACAAACAGCGGAGCACCAGATGCAATTTGCTGTGTTCTCAAAGCAATTATTTTGTCAAACTCATAAATTGTCATAATAGGTTTAGATATTTTGGTATCATTCAAATGTTCCATAACCTTAAGAACATCCTCAACAACATTCGCCTTATATGTAATCGCCATTATGTCCTTTATAATCTATATATATAGTATCATTTTTTTATTTATATATAATATATAATTAAGTTTTTCAAATTGCCATTTTCCTTTTACCTCGCAAAACAAAAAACACAGAGAATACCAGAGAATACCAGAGAATACCAGAGAATACCAGAGAATACCCATAAAGACACCGCGCCCAGTCTGGAGTTTTATTCAAATACATTTGTTGTTATATAGTTGTATTTTGCAAAATCCTCGTCTGTTATGTTATAGTATTTATAGCAACTTGAGTCATATCTTGAAGCCATCTTCTTGTTGTTTATATGAAAGGTACGCGATAAGATATTATCATCTCCGTAGTAATCGCGGATAGTAGATAATTCCAAGTATAGTTTATTTGTCTCTCTCAATATATCCAGGTATAGAGGGGATTTAAGGACGGGGCTCTGTAATATCACATAGTCAAAATAGCCGGTTTCGTCGTCTATCAATTCATCGCCCGTATCTTGTCTCAATATTACTATAACATTATCAAGCGGATACCTCGTAAATAGATGCGTATTTGAGTTCAAATGAGGGTCCGCGATATCATATTTGATGTGTCCATAGGTTATTGAATATACATCATAGGGAACTGTATATTCCTTATTATCTACCATAATCCTGAACTTTCGCGGATTCAGCTTTTTGACAATATCTAAACCGAGAAGCCACTTATCGGTTATATCATTTCCACATACACGGTCATCTATGTCGTCCAACATAATCTCTGCCGCCACAATCTCCTTCTCAATAGCCATCGCGAGCATCTCAAAAATCTTAGTTATCAAATCTTCGTCAAGGAGATCGAGATAGCTTGAAACCATCATATATAAAAATAATAACTGGAAGGCTATCAATTTTTAATTTCCCATATTAAAATCGGCCCTTTGTCATCCTCACAAAATTAATTGTTTTTCCTGTAATAATCGCAATATTACATATTTTTTGACATATAAGCCCTGAATTCTTTCGGCATTATCGAAAAGCTTCTTAGTTAATTTTTTATAAAAGGTCTTTTTATTCATAGTAGCTTTCTCCTTATCACTAAATTGATACATTGCAAAACTGTCAGTCATCATCATTACTATTTTAAGGTTATTGTCAAAGAATAGCCATTTCATACCTCCTTCAAAATATTCCCCGACAAATTCGGTATATGATATAATTTTATTATCAAGTATTTTTTGCGCGAATAATTCCAAATTGACAAGCAGTTTTTTCTTGTCTTCGGCAGATAACTTGTTTATATTTTCGGCATTTAATTGTCTGTAATCTGCCGGATTATCATATACTATTATATAATATCCCGAATCTGCCGTTTTAACTCTCTGCGGTTTTGAATTATCGCATTTATTATTACACATAATAATATCATTTATCTTCGGTATTAGCTCTCTCTTCGTGAGTTCATTATATATGAACTTGCGTTTCTCCAAGTTTTTATAATTTTCCTCAATACTATAATCGTTATAGTTCGTAAAATTAATAATCTTATTTCTCCCGTTTATTTTTGTAGAAAAAGTATTGCCCGATAAGCTTTTTATAATTTCAAGAGGCTTTATTTTGTATATTTTAGATATACAGGTTTTAACATTGTCATTGGGTGCTCCGTCGTTCTTTGCATATATGCTTTTACCTATTAAAGAAGCTTTGTTATAATAATATTTATATATATTTTTACTCAACAGATTATCAAAAGATGTAATAATCTGCGATATTTCTTCATTTGTAAAGTTTAATGTTTTTTGAACTTTCTCCACCTTCTTAATAGCCTTCGCCCGACCTTTATTATATTCTATGATATACTTATATATATTCTCCTCAAACTTTTTATAATCCATCTAAATATTATTTTTATTTTTTTTATAGCCTCATAATAAATATGTTCTGGCGGGCATAAAAATTGACTCATAGAAGCCTAATAGACCTATATAAGTGTTATTAGAAAAGTTCTTGGTTTAAAAACTCTTATCTAAACTTGAGAGGCTACGGAGGCTACGGCGATGGAACACCGAGAGCATCGCGAGCATAACAAGTTTAACCTCTGTGTTCTTCCTACGCAGATGGGAAAGACATTCGTAATAGTCAATAAAATTATGGAGAGTCTGAAACAAGACGAAGCGCAGGGGCGTAGCATTCACATCGTACTTACTATGAATACTCTGCTGAATAATAAGCAATTCTCTAACAGGCTGAGCGAAGTCAATAATAAATATGGAGATGGTTCGGTATGCGTATTTGCGTCAGTATATAAGGGAGATTACAGACACATCAAACAGACCGAACATATCTTCAGTGAACCCGAGGCAAAGCCTAAGAAGACAAATAAGACAAAGAAGTCCAGAGAGGACAGAGATACCGAGGATACCGTAGAGACTGAGGATGCTGAATGGGAAATGCCGCGGATTGTAATAGCGTGCAGTAATACCAAGAGATTCAACGATTGCTTTGATACTATATATAGGCTCGGCGAGGGCAATACAGCTGTCAAGCGTGTCTTCGTGTATTTTGACGAGCTCCATAAATATATTAAGAATACTGCTTGTAATATTCGCAAGCATATTGAGACTATCAATGATTTGGAGATAGTATCAGCGATGTATGCGATGTCCGCATCACCCAATAATATCTGGAGCGACAATAAGATGAGTTTCTGGTCTAACATCAATATATTGCATATAGATAACTATTATGACACGGATTATATAGGCTACAATGATATTAACTTTATATGCTACGGAGACAATGATAGTGCATATAAAAGTACCAAGAATGCAGATTATGCTGATGCGGGCTTGAGGGATAACGAAATATTTACTATGAATTTTATCAAGGATACTCTCAAAAAGTATCCGGAAATATTGAGTAAATATAGCCGCGTATTTATACCTGCTAATTTGCGAAGGATTACCCACAGTTATTTAAGAGAGTGCCTATTTAAACACGAGCCTTCGTGTGTTATTATACTTCTTAATAGTGCTGAAAAGAGCATTCAATATAAAAACGAGGATGGCGATACGATAACGCAATCCATCGTATTGAAAGAAGGCGAGCTGGGAGATTTAATAGCGAATTATATGGAGGCTAATAATATCAGCGATAGGCCTCTTGTATATATTGGCTTCGTCTGTGTAGGTATGGGTCAGACGCTTGTATCTGAGAAGCTCGGAAGCTTCACGGCTGCTATATTTGGCTATGATAATATATTGAATGACACTATGTATCAATTGTTTGGTAGAATTACGGGGCGATTCAGGAATTGGGATAAGCGCAAAAAGGCGACTGATGTATATTCAACGAAAAGGTGTAAAAATATATGCCAGGTGATGGAGGAATGTGCTAAGAATGTCATAGCGAAGCACGGGGGCAAGAAATTGGACGCCAATAAATACCTGGAGCCTTTCAATAATGGCGATAAAATAACGGGAGTATATCAGCTTAAGAATAATTTTGAAGAGAAAGATGCTGAATACTTTGAGTTCCCTAAGTTTGCCGATAGTATGCCAGAAGTATCTAAAATGCTGTGTGATATCTTCCATATTAAAATAGAGCTCGAGGAAGACCCTGGCAAATATTTCTGCGATATTGAAGGCTATTATATTACAAAATATCTCAGAAAATACAATGGTAAGAAGCAAGATGAATTAAAGCCAGAAGATAGACACACAGAAGCCAATATAGCCTCTATAAACGCGATGTATATCAAAAATGACAATAAGATATGCAAATACATCGTAATACCCGTATATGAATCTCTGGAATCCTCCAAGTTTAAATACCGCATATTATACAGCATCTAAATATCTCCATATTATCTCTTACACACTATTACGCGCACATACTATAACATACTATATATCATATTATATATCTTTTTATATTTTTGCCTCTCGGTAGCCTCTTAATAGCCTCTCAATAGCCTCTCAGTAGCCTCTCAGTAGCCTCTCAGTAGCCTCTCTGTAGCCTCTCTGTAGCCTCTCTGTAGCCTCTCACTATTTATTATAAAAATACTTAGATTAATAGAGCAGTTCTTGAGACACTGGAATATCTATATTTTTTCATTTTTAAATTTGAGTACATCTTTCTGTTTTTTCAAAAATTTCAAAAGTTTTTTAGAAATTACAAAATAAATCAAGAGATGTACTCAAATTTTAATTTTCAATTTTTAGAAATA
>Ga0164293_10000073_pt1 | contig 64171 bp, 56 predicted proteins | sample GEODES118metaG_FD_111487 | JGI IMG/M metagenome (GOLD analysis project Ga0164293, IMG submission 111487) | Eutrophic lake water microbial communities from Lake Mendota, Wisconsin, USA - GEODES118 metaG | ecosystem: Environmental > Aquatic > Freshwater > Lake | place: USA: Lake Mendota...
CAAGGACTTTGAGGAAAGGACTTTGAGGCAAGGACTTTGAGGCAAGGACTTGGCGTCGGGAGAACCCGGCGGGGCTTCTGGCACAAGCCTGATCCAGATCAATACCCGGACGCAGACGCCTTGTAGGGTCTCGCCATCAAACCGGAGGCGTTGCCGATGTTCAAGACGATTTTGGTACCCATCGATCTGGCTGACGTGGCTGTTGCCAAGCCCGCACTCGACGCAGCCATTGAACTGGCTCGCATGTCAGGGGGTGATCTGCGTCTTGTCACGGTGCGCTCGCTGATGCCGGTCATGTACATGGAATATGTGCCGGTCGATTTCGACACCACCGCCAAGTCAGAGGCAGAAACCGAGTTGAAGGTGCTGGCAGCGTCACTGGCTTTGCCGAAGAACAAGGTTAGCACCGTCGTGCGCATTGGCTCGGTCTATGGCGAGGTGCTGGAGGAGGCCAAGGCGTCGGGCGCTGATCTTATCGTCGTTGGCTCGCACAGGCCAAGCATGGCGACCTACCTGATCGGTTCCAATGCCGGCACCATCGTGCGCCACGCCACCTGTTCTGTGCTGGTGGTCCGCTAGGAGGCTAGCGCTCAGGAGCGGGAAACCTCGGAACTGGCACCACCGGCCACCACAGGCATCAGATGCGCCGGCACCTCGCCGGTGCGCAGCGCCATCGGCCGGTTGAGCTTGACCATCGGCCACATCTGCCAGAGCGCAATCGCGCTCAGCAGAACGCCAATGCCCATGGCCCCGGTCGCGCCCTGCATGAAGGCGCGCCACGTGAAGAACACCATCAGGGCAACCGAACCCGCCGCCACCGCCGCGAACACGAGCCAGACCAGCGGAGGCTTGCCGGCCACGAACACCGCTTTCGGGTTTGACTTGGCGATGGCTGCACTCAGCGCCGCGATGAAACTCACATAGCGCTCGCCGCCACGCTCGATCTCCACCATCGAGCGCCATGAGATGTCGCCGATGCTCATGGTCTTGCCGTCCTTCAGCCTCAGCCGCGTGATGAAGCCGGTGGAGGTGATGTTGCCGGGCTTGAAGGTGAAGCGCACCTGCTCGATCTCGCTGACCGGCACGGTGTTGATCTTGCGCTGGGAGTCGACCAGCAGGTTGGTGCCGTCGAGCGTATAAATCAGATCGAACCCGATCGGCCTCGGCTTTTGCCGATAACGCGGCAATCCGTCATCTTCCGCATCGCCGGGCAGAACATCGAGCAGGGGCATTCCAATCCCATAACGGAAGCAGGCCCCGGATGCTACTGGCGAAACATCGGCATGCCGCGCAGGAGCCAGCCTCAGCGCGCCAGCACCCTGATCGCCCTCTCCAGCCCGTCGAGCGTCAGCGGAAACATGCGTCCGCCCATCAGCCTGCCGATCAGCCCGATCGAGTGGGTGTAGCCCCACTGTGTAGGCGGCACCGGGTTGAGCCACACCGAGGCGGGGAAGCGCTCGGTCAGCCGGCTCATCCAGACCTGGCCTGCTTCCTCGTTCCAGTGCTCCACCGAACCGCCCGGCTGCACGATCTCGTGCGGGCTCATGGCCGCATCGCCGACGAACACGCAGCGATAGTCGGACGGATAAGTGCGCAGCACATCCCAGGTCGGAATCATCTGGTCATGGCGACGGCGGTTCTCGCGCCAGACGCGCTCATAAGGGCAGTTGTGGAAATAGAAGTGCTCGAAGTGCTTGAATTCGGCCCGCGCTGCCGAAAACAGCTCCTCGGCCTGCTCGATATGCCAGTCCATCGAGCCGCCAACATCGAGAAACAGCAGCACCTTGACCGCGTTGCGCCGCTCCGGCCTGAGCCTGACATCGAGATAGCCGTGGTCGGCGGTGGCACGGATCGTGGTGTCGAGGTCCAGTTCGTCCGCCGCGCCGGTGCGGGCAAAGCGCCTGAGCTTGCGCAGGGCCAGCCGCATGTTGCGCACGCCAAGCTCCCGCCTGTCGTCGAAATCGCGGAACACCCGCTGGTCCCATACCTTCACGGCGCGGACGTTGCGGTTGCCCTCCTGGCCGATCCGAATGCCCTCGGGATTGTCGCCATAGGCACCGAACGGGGATGTGCCGGCGGTGCCGATCCACTTCGAGCCGCCCTGATGGCGCCCCTTCTGCTCGGCCAGCCGCTGTTTCAGCGTCTCGAACAGCTTGTCCCAACCCAGTGCCGCGATCTCGGCCCTTTCCGCCTCGGTCAGGTGCTTTTCGGCCAGCTTGCGCAGCCAGTCCTCGGGGATCGCTGTGGGTTCGAGCCCTTGCGAAAGCGCTTCGACGCCCTTGAAGACGTGCCCGAAGACCTGGTCGAACCGGTCAAGATGGCGCTCGTCCTTGACGAGGCAGGTGCGGGCCAGATGGTAAAAGTCATCAACCCGCATGCCGGCGATGTCGGCCTCCACTCCCTGAAGCAGGGTGAGGAACTCGCGCAGCGATACCGGCACCTTTGCGGCCCTGAGTTCGGTGAACAGGTTCAGGAACATGCGGCAACGGTAGGACGGGGCACGCGCCTTGTCACCCCGTCCGTTGGCTTGTTGGCCGCCGCTTCGCCCTCAGGACGCATCGGCTGGCGGCCCGGCTGCGGACAGCTTGTCATCCTTTCCGCCGGCCTGCTGGGCTTTGGAGCGCGGCCCCGCCTTCTGCCTTTCCCTGATCCGGGCGACCCCGGTGCGCGCATCGCCGCGGTCAATGGTCTGGAATTCGGCCCGGAACTGATCGCGCCGCTCGTGGACTGAGGCGATTGCCAGACCCAGCGGCACCCCGGCGCCGATCAGCGTCGCCTCCGCCAGATGCAGGCTGGCCTCGAAGGCTTCCGGCACCGCTTCGGTCACGCCGCGCTGATAGAGCAGGCGGGCATGGGCCCGATCCTTGGCGCGCGCCACCAGGATGACGTCCTCGCGCAGGCTGCGGACGGTCTTCGAGACAGCCTCGACCGCCGTCCGGCTGTCCATGGTGACCACCACGGCAATCGCCTTGCTCAGCCCGCAGCGTGCCAGGAATTCGGCCCTTGCCGCGTCGCCAAAATAGACCGGCCTGCCGGCCTGTCGCCCGGCCGCCACCGAGGCCGGATCGGTATCGACGGCGATGTAGGGAACCTTGTTCTCCTCCAGCATCGACGCCACGAGCTGGCCGACGCGGCCAAAGCCGGCGATCAGCACGCGCGCGGTGGGCTCGCCGTCGGGTTCCACCAGCGCTTCGGCAGGCAGCACCTTGGCCGTTTCGATCCGCTTAGCCAGCCGCCGCCCGGCCAGCCCGACCAACGGCAGGATGGCCAGCGACAGCGAGGCGACCGTGAGCGCGAAACCGCCAAGATCGGTGCCGATGACCGACAGGCTCATCGCCAGCCCCAGAACCACGAACGCGAATTCGCCGGCCGGCGACAGCAAGGCCGCGCTTTCCAGCGCCGCAGGCCGGCTGATCCGGAACAGGCGCAGCACGGGGTATGTCACCAGCCCTTTCAGCACCAGCAGCGCCACGACGGCCCCGGCGATTGCCAATGGCTGTGCCAGGATCTTGCCAACATCCAGCGACATGCCGACGGCGAAGAAAAACACGCCGAGCAGCAGTCCCTTGAACGGCTCGATGGTGACCTCGATCTGCCGGCGATACTCGGTTTCGGCCAGGATCAGCCCCGCCAGGAAGGCCCCCAGCGCCATCGACAGGCCGCTCGCCGCCGTGATCAGGCTGGTGCCGAAGATCACGAGCAGGCAGGCGGCCATGAACAGCTCCGGGCTGCCCGTCGCCGCAACCCGGCGGAACACGGGCCTCAGCAGATAGCGCCCCGCCAGCACGATCACCGCGACGGCCAGCGCAGCCTTCAGCCCCGCCGTGCTCAGGATGGCGACGAGGCCGCCCTCCCCGGACGCGCCCAGCACGCTGACCAGCACGAGAAGCGGCACGACCGCGATGTCTTCCAGCAGCAATGTCGCAAACGAGGCCCGGCCCGTGGCGGTGCCCAGCCGCTTCTGCTCGGCCAGCACCTGCACGACCAGCGCCGTCGAGGAGAGCGCGAGGCAGGCCCCGACCACCAGCGCCTCCTGGGGGCTGCGGCCGAACAGGACCAGGCAGACGCCGATCACCAGCGTCGCGAGCCCGACCTTGATGCTGCCCATGCCGAACACCAGTCGGCGCATGGTGCGCAGCCGCTCGAAGGAGAGTTCCAGCCCGATCATGAACAGCAGGAAGACGACGCCCAGCTCCGCCACATGCTCGAACTGTTCGCGGTCGCTGACGGTGAGATAGCCAAGCCACGGCACGGCACCGGCCAGCCTTGCCAGACCATCCGGGCCCAGAAGCGCGCCCATCAGCATGAAGCCGAAAATCGGGCTGACCTTGAGGCGGTGGAACGCCGGAACCACCAGCGCCGCTGTTCCCAGCACCAGCAGGACTTCCTTGTAGATCAGCGGATCAACGGTGGCAGCCATATGCGCCAGCCTAGAGCAGGGCCGGAACCACTGGCAACGGACTTTTCAGCGCACGCTACGCTAAATTATTGCGAATCATCGGTTTATCTTTGGAACGGATGGCATCTGGCATCCGGATGGGCCGCCCGGCTCCCGACGAGCTCTACGCCCGCCGTCAAATTCTTCAGCCAAAGATCAGCGCCTTGGCTGTGGTCGGCATGGCATCGATCTGGGCCAGTGACACCTTGTCGGCCGGATCGGCAGCAGGCTCGCGGAGCGGCTTCGCTGTCATGTCAGCCACAACGTCATTCTCCCGATCGTTGATGACGAAATCGACTTCGAGGCACTCCTCGTCGTCGATCAGCAACGGCTCGTCATCGGCCGCCATCAGGTCGGCGGCGGCCTCCATCACGGGCAAACTGACGGCAGCACCCGCGACAACGCGAGGACCGGGGCCGGCCTGATCCGGCGCGACCAAGGCCATCGCAGGCGCATGGCTGTCATCGGCGACATCGACCAGTTCGAACGCGACATCATCGTCATCAAGCTGCGAGGCATGATACGTAGGCACGGCAGCGGCCACCATCTCGTCGACATCCGTGACGGCCTCGGCCATGGCGAGAGAGGCCTCGACATTCGCAGGGATGGGTGCAGGCGCGCGGGCCTCGACCGGTGCGGCACCAGCAAAATCATCCTCGATGATGACGACATCGACGTCGGACTGCGACAGTTCCAGCGGGATCAGCGCATCCGATGCCATGGCAGGCTCGGCAGCGCTCACTGGTGCCGGCCCGGACGCGGGCTGGGCCGGCCCGGTATTCTTGCCGACCCATGCATCGACCAGCGCATTGATCCGGCCTTCCAGAAACCGCAAGGTGCGCACCACCTTCTGGGTGCGCTGTGCTGTCAGGTCCTGAAAGCCGCAGGCGTTGTAGATGTCGGTCGCGAGCCTGTCGATGCGGTCACAGGTCGCCTCGTCATACTGCTGCTCGCGGAGGTTCCAGGCGATTTCCTGCACCTGCTCGGTGGCCCCCAGGATGTTGGAGGTCGCCTGCTCGGTGATGCGGACAATGGCATCGAGGGCGCTGGTGGCATCGCCAAACCGGCTGTGCTCGGCCCCGCCAACATCGTGCATGTCGAGTTCGATCTTGAGCCCGGCAATCGACTTGGCCATTTCAAGCAGGTCGAACCGGACGCGCTCGATGTGCTCCATGGCACGCTCGCCGCTGACCGTGCCTTCCAGGCGGTTGATTGCCTGAAGCAGCATGGTCGTGTCGGCCTGGCGGTTCCGCGCCGCAAATTCGCGCAGGAACCAGCGTCCACGCGCCGTTTCCATTACGGCGAGTTCGATGGCCTCGTAGTCGGACTCGGCCAGGGTCGGGAGCGAGCGCGGATCGTGTGTCATCTTATGCCATGCCCAGAACACATGCGGCCGCCGGCGAATCGCGGCTATTGTCCCCCAATAGCGCAGGTTAGTAACATCGCCGGGTAAACAAACCCTCCTTGTCGATTCACGTTACGGCAGGCCCATGATTTTAGCCCTTTCCGGAGCGCATCCGCGCCCATGAGCAGCGATCCTGCCACCAGCCGCCTCGCCTGGCATCGCCGCCCGGATGTGCGGCTCAGCGCGCTCCAGGCAGCCAACTTCGCCGGCATCGGCATCTACATGCCGTTCATGCCGGCCTGGCTCTCGGCCCAGGGCCTCAGCGACCGGCAGATCGGCCTGACCCTGGCGCTCGGCATGATCATCCGGATGCTGACCTCCCAGCCCGTGACCGCGCTTGGCGATGGCAAGCGCGGCGCGGTGCGGATCCTCGTGCTGCTTCATCTGCTTGGTGCCGCCGGCTACCTGGCCTTGACCACCCTGCCAACGCCAGCGGCCATCATTGCGGCGATGGCGGTGATCGCGGTGATCAACTCCGGCATCATACCGCTTGGCGACCATCTGACCATGGCAGAGGTGCGGCTGCGTCCCTCGCTGGATTTCGCCCGCATGCGGCTATGGGGTTCGATTGCCTTCCTGTTCATGAGTACATTGTCCGGTTTCGCTGTCGCGCGGCTGGGGATCGGCATGGTGCCGGTGGCGCTGGCGGCCTGTTGCGTGGTGGCGGCCTTTGTGGCCTTCGCCGCTCCCGAGCACCGCGGCGACAGCGTTCCGCAGGCTGAGGAACTGGACCCGGATGATGTCTCCACCCGGGCGCGCCTGCTCTGGCTCGCCATCATCGCCTCGGCTTTGATCAATGCCAGCCATGCCACGCTCTACGGTTTCGCGACACTGCACTGGCGCTCGATCGGCATCGATGACGGCACGATCGGCGTGCTCTGGTCAGTGGCCGTGGTGGCAGAAATCGCCATCTTCTGGGCCATGGGCCGTCGGGCTTCATCGAGCCTCATCGCCGCGCTCGGTTTTCTTGCCCTGTCGGGGCTGGCGGCCGCGTTGCGCTTCCTGGCCCTGCCATTCGCCGGGTCGGTGCCGCTGATCTTTGCTCTCCAGTTGCTGCATGCCTTCAGCTTCGGAGCGCAACTCCTCGGCATCATGGCCATCGTCAGCATGCTGGCGCCGGAAGGGCGGCGGGCACGCATCCAGGGCAGGCTCAGCGCGGCCAATGCCTGCCTCATGGGCCTGGCAACACTCGCCTCGGGCTTCAGCTATGAGTGGCTGGAGGCAATGGCCTTTGCCGCCATGGCTCCCGTGGCGCTTGCCGGCCTTGCGGTGCTCGCAGTCGCCTGGCGTCTGGCACGGACGGTTGCAGTGCCGCCCGCCACAACCAGCGACGCAGGCCTCGGGCCGGTTTCGCTCGACAGCACCGGCCATGGCGCGCTACCTGTTCGAAGCATGGGCGCGAACCGTTAGCGCTGCGCCCGGAGCGTCTTCACAGAGGCCCGGAGCCAGCCTCGCCCGCACCGGGCAATCGGCCAGGACTGACGATGCCACAGACCATCGCCTCGCCAGGGTTAGAGATTCGCCGCGATGGCGAGCGCGCCGTCATTGCGCTTGCCGGCGAGTGGACGCTCGATCATGGCCGCAGGCTGGAACGCTTGGCCGAGCAGTTGCCCGTCAGCCTCGGCGAGGTGCGGCGCGCCGTGCTTGATATCAGCGGCATCCAGCGCCTCGATACGCTGGGAGCCCGTCTCATCGACCAGTTGTCCCATGAACTCGGCAGCGAGGGCGTCAGCGTCGAGATCACCCATGCCAGGCGCGAGCATGCCATCTTGCTGGAGGCCGTGAGAGCCCGCACGGCCGTGGTCACACGCCCGCCGCGCTCGTGGCTGATCGAGATCCTGGCTGACATCGGTCGCACCGTAGTCTTCGCCGGGCAGGATCTGGTGCGCGGCGTCAGTTTCATCGGCGAGGTTGTGATCGCCATCGGGCGAGCCCTGATCCGGCCGCAGCGCTTCCGCTGGGCGGCGCTGATCAACCAGCTCGAACAGATCGCCTTTCGCGGCGCGCCGATCATCATCCTGATCACCTTTCTGGTGGGCTGCATCGTGGCACAGCAGGGCATCTTCCAGTTGCGCCGCTTCGGGGCCACCGCCTTCGTGGTCGATCTGGTCGGCATCATCACCTTGCGCGAACTCGCACTGCTGCTCTGCGCGATCATGGTCGCGGGACGCTCCGGCTCGGCCTTCACCGCCGAGATCGGCTCGATGAAGATGCGCGAGGAAATCGACGCGCTCAGGGTCATGGGGCTCAACCCGGTGGATGTGCTGGTGGTGCCGCGCATCCTGGCGCTGATCATCGCCATGCCGATCCTGACCTTCCTCGCCTCTATGGCAGGGCTGTTCGGAGCCGGTCTCACCGCCTGGTTCTATGGTGGCATTGCGCCGGAAACCTTCGTGGCGCGGCTTCAGAGTGTGATCAACTATCGCCATTTCTCGGTAGGCCTGATCAAGGCTCCGTTCATGGCGATCGTCATCGGCGCCATCGCCTGCATCGAGGGCATGAACGTCAAGGGCTCGGCCGAGTCGCTCGGCCAGCAGGTCACGGCCTCGGTGGTCAAGGCGATCTTCATGGTCATCGTGGTCGACGGCCTGTTTGCCATGTTCTTTGCCTCGATCCGGTTCTGAGCGATGCCAGACGCCACGCCCCCCCTGGCAGCGCCGGACACGGCCACCCTGCCCAAGCCCATCATACAGGTGCGCGATCTGGTCGTCGGCTTCGGCGACAAGATCATCCTCGATGGCCTCTCGCTCGATGTCATGGCGGGCGAGATCCTCGGCTTCGTGGGCGGCTCGGGCACCGGCAAGTCGGTGTTGACCCGCACCATCCTCGGACTGATCGAGAAGCGCGCCGGCCATATTTCCGTGTTCGGGCAGGACCTTGACGAGATGCCGGACGCCGAGCGCCGCAAGCTGGAGAAGCGCTGGGGTGTGATGTTCCAGCACGGCGCGCTGTTCTCCTCGCTCACCGTGGCGCAGAACATCCAGGTGCCGATGCGCGAATACCTCGACCTCTCGCCCGCGATGATGAATGATCTGGCCGCGCTCAAGATCCAGATGGTCGGGCTGAAATCCGATGCTGGCGAGAAGTATCCCTCCGAACTGTCAGGCGGGATGATCAAGCGTGCCGCGCTGGCCCGCGCGTTGGCGCTCGACCCGGAGATCGTCTTTCTCGACGAGCCGACATCCGGCCTCGATCCGATCGGGGCGGCGGAGTTCGACATCCTGATCCGGACCTTGCAGCAGACTTTGGGGTTGACCGTGTTCATGGTAACCCATGATCTGGATTCCCTCGCTTCGGCCTGCGACCGGATTGCCGCTCTCGCCGACCGCAAGGTGGTGGCGGTGGGGTCGTTGTCGGAAATGGTGGCGAGCCCCCACCCTTGGGTGAAATCGTATTTTCGCGGCGAGAGAGCCCTCGCCCGCCTGAAAGGTTAGCCGGAAATCCCATGGAGACACGAGCCAATTTTGCACTTGTGGGCCTGTTCACGCTTGCCGTGCTTGGCGCGGCCTTCGGCTTCGTGTCGTGGTTTTCCGGGCTGGGCGGCAGCAGCGACCGGCGCGAGGTCAGGATCGTGTTCTCAGGCTCGGTGACAGGCCTCACGCGCGGCTCCAGCGTCCTGTTCAACGGCCTGCGCGTCGGCGAGGTCAAGGACCTCCAGTTGTTCCCCGATGACCCGCGTTCCATCTACGCGGTCATCGATGTCGCCAACAGCACCCCCATCCGCAACGACACGCGCGCCCGTATCGAATCGCAGGGGCTGGCCGGCGTGGTTGCGATCCAGCTCCTTGGCGGCAAGGTTGATGCACCTGCGCTCCAGGCCAGGGAGGGACAGGCCCTGCCGACCATCATCGCCGAGCGCTCGGAAGTGCAGGATCTGCTCGAAACCGTGCGCAATGTGGCGCGCCGGACCGATGACCTGTTCGAGCGCCTCGGACGCTTTGTCGATGACAATGACAGGTCGATCGCCACGACCATCCGCAATGTCGAGAAGTTCTCGGCGGCTCTCGGTGACAATGCCGACGGCGTCAACAAGATGCTGTCCAGCATCGCAGCAGCAGCCGAGCGCATCGGACCGCTGGCCACCCAGCTCGAAAGCTTCACGCGGGATCTTTCCGAGATCACCCGGCAGGTCGATATGCCCCGCGTCAACAGGACGATTGAGAATATTGACCGTTTTGCCACAGCGCTGGGCACGGGCTCCGGCGATGTCACCAAGACCCTGCAATCGGTGGCGGGCATCACCGAAAAGCTCAACCGCGCCGCCGATCAGGTGGAAGGCGTGCTGAAGGGGGCAAAAGCCTTCCTCGGCTCTGCCGCCGGCGGGGAGGGTCAGGGTGCCTTTGCCGATGTCGGCGCAGCAGCCCGCTCCATCCGCGCGCTGGCCGACAATCTCGACCGGCGCACGGCAGAGATCACCGCGGGCTTCAGCCGCTTCACCGGCCCCGGCCTGCGCGACATCGAAGCGCTGGCCAATGATGGCCGCAAGACCCTGAATAACCTCAACCGCACCTTGCGCAGCCTCGAGCTCAATCCGCAGCAGCTGATCTTCGGCAACCGCCCCGCCATTCCGGACTACAGCGGCCGCCGATGAGTGATGCCGGCAAGCGTCGGACGGCCACATTCAGCCGCCTGTTTGCAGGTGACCTTGCCGCCGACTGGCCCTATGGTCCGGTTCGGATGGCTCGCAGGAGGCATGCTTCGTGCCGCTCCAGAGCCCTGTCCTCTCTCCAATTCCTCTGCCCAATCCCTCTTTGCCCAACGTCTATGCCCGAACCCGTGACACGAACTCCGTGATGCATCCGCGCTCCCGCTGCCAAGGTTTCTTTTTGCGCCCCATGCGTGCAGCGGTGTCTTGCCTGCTGCTTGGGGGGCTGCTCGCCGCCTGCAGCAGCCAGCCTCAGCGCACCACGTTCGATCTGACCGCTCCCGGTGATGTCGGCAGGGCCGGCGGGTCGCGCAGCCAGATGGTGGTGAACGAGCCGACCACGGTGCAGGCGATCGATTCGGACCGCATCCTCGTCAGCGATGGCGGCGCCTTGTCTTATCTGCCCGATGCGCAATGGGCCGACCGCCTGCCCCGCCTGTTCCAGACCCGGCTGATCCAGACCTTCGAAAACGCCTCGCGTCTGGGCCGTGTCGGTCGCCCCGGCGATCGTGTCGTGGCCGATATCGCGCTCAATGCGGACATCCGCCGCTTCGGCATCGAGGCTGCCACGTCGCAGGCTGTGGTCGAGGTCACGGTGCGCCTTGTCAGTGACCGCACGGGCCGGGTCGGTGCGGCCCGTGCCTTCTCCGCGCGCGTACCGGTGGCCGTCATCAGCGGCCCCGCCGCCGCGCAGGCGCTCGATCAGGCCATGTCCCAGGTGCTGCGCGAGATCGTGCGCTGGGGCGGGCGGGCCTGAGCCTCCCCGCTCCTGAGATTGCTCCACTTACGTCCAAGGCAAAGCCGCCCCGAGGGGCGGCTTGCATCGCGTCAACCGTGCCGGTTGGCTTTATTCGAAGCGGCTGCTCGCATGGACCAGCATCGTGTAGACCTTGCCGGTTTCCGACGTGAGATAGTCGTTGGCGATGGCCTGATCGCGTCCGCCCTGGCTGGCATCGTCGAGCAGGCGCTCGAACTCCTCCACATAGCGGTCGACCGTGTCCTTGAACTCCTCGTCGCGGCGATACTTGCGGCGGATCTCGTCGAAGGTCTGCTGGCCTTCAAGCGTGTAGAGCCGCCGCGTGAAGACGTTACGTTCGCCGCGCTTGTAGCGATCCCACAGCTCGACGGCCGCGTCATGGTCGATCATGCGGGCGATATCGACCGAGAGCGAATCCAGCTTTTCCAGCGCCGGGACGCTCGGCTTGGGCTGGGGCCGCTCGTCGCGGCTGGCCCTTTTCAGCAGGTCTGAGAGCCAGCCACCACGTGGGGCAGGCCCTGCATCGGCGACAGGGCGCACAGGTTCGGGCCGGCTGGTGGGCACCGGACGTTCCGGGGCGCGGGCAATGGCCGTCTCGCGCGGCACTTCGGCCATGCGTGGCGGCGGCACCGGCGCGGGGGCCGGTTCGGGCGCTCGGGCCACGCTTCGGGCCCGGATGGACTCGGGTGCGGCGACATCAAGCGAGCGACCCGAACGGGTGACGATGTCGGACAACTCGTTGAGGGCCTTGATCTGGTCGCCCACCACGCGGCGCATGGCGGCCGTGGTTTCCTGCGTCTCCCGCGGCATGTCGAGCACGCCCCGGCGCAGTTCAGCCCGCGTCGCTTCCAGTTCGCGCTGGATCTCGGCATTCATGGCGCGCAGGTCCATTGCGGCCTGCTGGAACTGCTCGGTCGCCTTGGCAAGCCCGCTGCCAAGATCGCCGGCCACGCCCTCATAGGCGGCGCGAAGGGCCGCCGCGGTGCGCTCGCGCTCCTTGCCGGTGTTGGTGCGCACGGTTTCGAAATGCTCGGTGATGGCATGGGTCGTGGCTTCGGCACTGTCGGCCAGCACGCCGCCGATCTGGCGGGCGCGCTGCTCGGCAGCCTTCAGCGAGTCCTCGACCAGCGCCGTGAACGACCGGGTGATCGACTCGACGTCGCCGGTGCGATCCGAGATTGCTTCAAGCAGCTCTTCCAGACCCTGCTTGCGCTCTGTCAGGGCAGAGCCGACGCGGGCTTCGACCGTTTCGAGCCTGAGGGCGGCCTCGCCGAGCGCCTGGATGTTGGTCCGCGTGGATTCGGCCAGAGAACGGCCCTGCTCGTCGAGGCGGCCCACAAGGCCGGTGGCCTCACGGATCGCACCGCTCGACACGCCCTTCAGCGCGTCGACCTGTTGCGCCACCTGCATGCTGGCACGCCCGGTCTCATCGGACACGGCGCTGAGGATCAACTCCAGTTCCTTGATACGGTCGGACAGGCTGCTCTCGACGCCGCTCAGGTTGGTGTTGGCTGTGGCGACGATCTGCTGCATCAGCTGGTTGGCCTCGCCGAGCCGCTCCAGCGTACCGCCCAGTTCGCTGCGGATGCGCTCGTTGGTGGCAACCAGCGTGCTGACGGAACTGCTGGTGCCGCTCTCCAGCGTGGTGCGCAGCTCATCCTGCGATTGGGCCAGCGCAGTGGTGATCCCACTGCCCCAGTCACGCAGGCCTTCGACGATCGAAGCGCCCCGGCTTTCGATGGTCGAGACAACGGCCTGACCGATGGCGGCCACATCGGCTGCGATGGCCTCGCCCCGTGAGCCCATCGCGCTCACGACGCCCTGCCCTTCGACATCGAAGAGCTGGCGCAATTCTTCCGCGCGGGCACCCAGCGTCGCTGAAATGCCATCGGTCTTGGCTTGCAGCGTCTCGGCGATGAATCGGCTGCGTTCGTCCAGCGTGCCGGACACGGTGTCGAGCCGGTTGACCACCCGCTCCTCGAAGCTGCCGATGCGCTGGTCCAGCGTGTCGGCGATTTCGAGCGCGCGGCCACCCAGCGTCTGGTTGATCTCGTCAGCCTTGGCCGAGAGGGTCAGCGTCAGCGCCTCGCTCTTGGAGGTCACGACATCGCCGATCTCGTCGGCCTTGGCGGCGAGCGCCTGGGTCACATCGCGGCCTCCCTCTGCCAGGACGCGGGCAATCTCGATCGTGCGCTCCACCAGCGCCTCGTTGAGAACCTGGGCGCGGTTGCCGAGATTGGTGTCGATGCGGGCGATCAGGCTGTCGAGCGAGTTTGCGATTTCGGCGCTCTTGGCACCGGAACGGTCCTCGAAAGCCTTGATCTGGGCTTCCATCGCCGCAGCAGCCTCGTTGGTCCGGGCGGCAAGGGTGATCGCGGCCCCGTCGGTGCGCTGGGTCAGGCGATCGATCAGTTGCTCTCCCTCGGTGGTCAGCAAGGTCTCGATCTGCACGAGACGCTGGCCCATTTCGTCAGTGAAGCGGGCCGAGTCCGTTGCCAGCTTCTGCGCCAGCGTGCCGCCGCGGTTGACGATGATGTCTTCCAGCGCAACCAGCCGTCCGCTCATCGCGGTTTCGAGATCGCGGCCGCGCGCCTCGACCGTCTGCAGGATCGAGGCGCCATTGGCGGCCAACGCCTCGTTCACGCGCGCGCCCTGGCTGGCCAGCGCCATGACGATGTCCTTGCCGGTGCCGGCCAGAAGGTTGCGCGAGCTTTCGCTCTCGGTGGCCAGCCGCTGCTGCATCTCGCTGGACGCGGTGGCAAACAGGCTGCGGGCTTCGGTTGTCTGGCTGGCGAGAACATCGCGAAGGGTCGCAGTGCGGGCCTCCAGTTCATCGGTGACGGCCTTGCCGTTGACGCTGAGCGTCTCGTGGATGCGGTTGCTGGTTTCCGCGATCTGCTCATTAATGGAGCCGCCGCGCTCGCTGATCAGGGTGGCAAGCTGCACGCCGCTTTCGTTGAATCGTGCGACGACAGCCTCGCCCCGCATGGCGATCTCGCTGGTCAGCTTCTCGCCGGTGTTGGCCAGCGCCTCGTTGACCTCGGTGGCCCTGAGCGCGATGGCCTCGGCCACGGTGCGGCCAGTCTCGGTGATGGTGCGGGTGACTTCGCGCGCGCCGCCGGACAAGCCTTCGGTGAGAACCGAGCCAGTGCGTTCGAGCGAGGCCGTGATGTCCTGGGTGCGGGCATCGAGTTGCTCGGTGACATTCTGCGTGGTCGCCTCGAGCCGCGCGGCCATTTCGGCGGACTGCTCGTTGAGCGTGGTCGCCATCCTGCCGCTGGCCTGCTCCAGACGCTCGGTGATTTCAAAAGAGCGCTGGTCGAGGGCGGACGTCACGTTGTCGCTGGCTTTCGACAGCCGCTCGCTCACCTCGCTGGAGGTGATCTGGAGGCGATCCACCAGATCGGACCCGCGTGAGCCAATCTCGTCGACCATGCGGTCGCCGGCCCGGCCAAGCGCGTGGGTGATCTCGTCGCTCTTGTTGCCGAGCGCTCCCGTGACACGGTCGCCAGCGCTGTTGACCGCCTCGGCGATCGAACGGCTCGCATTCTCGAGGTCACGCGCAAGGTTCTCGTGGGCGCCGCTGATCGACACCTTGACCCGCTCGGAATTGCTGGTGATGGCCTCGCGCTGGGTGACGAGTTCATCGATCAGCACACGAAGGCGCACCTCATTGTCGGAATAGGCGCGCTCCAGCGTCGAGATCTCGGAGCGCACGATGGTTTCCAGTTCACCGGCGCGGGCCACGGCCCGTTCGATGCCGTCGCCCATCGCCGCAACCTCGCGGCGGATCGCCTGCGACAGCGAAACCATGGCATCGGCCGTCGCCGTCTCGGGCTGCGCAAGGCGGATGGCCGCATTGGTCATGGCCCGCGAGGCCAGCCGCATCTCGCCGACCCGCACGTAAATGCCGGCCAGCGCGAACATCAGCAGGATCGGAAGCAGCAGCAGGCCTGCCAGCATCGCCCATTGGCCGATATTGAATGACGACACAGCCGCCATGGCCGCAGCCGCGTCACCATGCTGCGCCAGCAGCATGAAGCCGATGCCGCCGGCCCAGAGCAAGGAGCCGAGCGCAGCCGACAGATAGGGCTTGCGCGAAGGGCGCGCCGAGAAGGCCTGAACCAGGTCATTCATGGTCCGGCCATCATCATTGGCAACGCGGCTGGCATCGGGCGCGACCAGCGATGGTGGCACCATCGCAGCGCGGCTGCCGGCGTCCTGCGTGTTGGCCGGAGCGGGCGGGGCCAGCGGCGGCAGCGGCTTGATCTCGTCAGGCGCAATGGCGGCAGCGCGGACCGTGCTCACAGTCTCGCTCCGTGGCAGCGGCTGCGGTTCGAACTGGCTCAGATCGGCGCTCATCACCGACGGCATGCGCGGATCAGCCGGCTCAGCCTGCCGCGACGCGGCTTTTGAGGCCACTTTGGCGCCGTCGCCGTTCGGCGCGGCAGCGGACACACCCTGGGCGGAATCGGTGCCAGAGGTCAGATTGTCGAGCTTCAGCGCCTCTTCGATGGCCGCAAGGGCTGCCTCGGTGGGATCGACCACCTTCTTCGTCTTGGACATGAGTTCCGCCTTTTTCACGCCACACCACCGCGCGCGAACATGGGAGTCCACGCGTTTACCATGTTTAAGGTAAATGACTGCCGGGGATATTGGAACCGCCGAGGCCGATTCTTTCCAAAACGTCGTTAACGGCTTGGTTACCATCCCGGTGGAGTATGGTCAGTCAGGCCGCAATCCGCAAAATCGCCGTGACGCGCTCAAGCATCAGCCTTCGCAGCCACATCGGGACCAGAGAGATTGTCATGACCGCGTCCGCCCCTCCGGTGTTCGGCCATTCGCCCATCGACATGGTCTATCTGGCACGCCAGAGCGGCGGCGATCATGAACTCGAACAGGAGTTGCTCGCCCTCTTCGCCGATCAGTGCATCCGGCACCTCGACACCATCCGACAGGCTGGGACAGAAGCGGGTTGCGACGCGGCCCACACGCTCAAGGGGGCAGCCCGCGCCATCGGGGCCTGGCAGGTGGCCGACGCGGCCGAACAGGTCGAGAAGGCGCTGTCGGTTCAGCCTTCGCTGCGGGAGCCTGCCGCGCAGCAAGATCTGAGCGCGCTCTGCGCAGCCGCTGAGCAGGCCCGCGCCGCCATCAGTGCCTTGCTGAAAGCGGCCTGAGGCCGCAAGCCGGCGCTTGCCCACAAACAGCCAGGACAAGACGCTTCACAAGCCGGCCATCCCGTATTAGTTCAACGCTCACGCAGGGCGCGATGGCACAGGCAGTCGCGCCCGTTTTCATGGTTGGGAAGCAGGTCCGCGCGGCCTGCCGGCAGATGGATCAGGGCTGATGGCGAAGATCACTTACATTGACGCTGGCGGCACCGCCCGCACCATCGAGGCCGAAACCGGCTCGACCGTGATGGAAGCGGCGATCAAGAATGCCATTCCGGGCATCGAGGCCGAATGCGGCGGAGCCTGCGCCTGCGCCACCTGCCATGTCTATGTCGCCGAGGACTGGACGGCCGCCGTCGGCAAGGCAGAGCCGATGGAAGAGGACATGCTCGATTTCGCCTTCGACGTGAAGCCGACCTCGCGCCTCTCCTGCCAGATCAGGGTGAAGGACAGCCTCGACGGACTGGTGGTTTACACCCCAACCAAGCAGGGCTGACGCAGGATCCGCAATTGCGCATTGACTGATTTGCAGGAATGCAAGGTCAATTTAATGTGTGAGATGATGTCGTCCAGCGCGATTTACTCTCGATGCAACATTGATACTGTCCCCGTCTAGCGGGAACGAACGGCGACTTTGTCGTAACTCCCGCCACGGAGACACATGCGACGTCCCCGGTGCCAATCGCGACAGGGCGGCCACGCCCGACACAGGGAGTCCCCATCATGCTTCGTATCGTTGCCATTTCCGCCGCACTGCTGCTGGCGGCAACCACCTCGTATGCGCAGAATGCGGACGCCATCAAGCAGCGCCGCGAAGCGATGCGTGCAATCGGGCAGGCAGGCGGCGATCCATTCCGGATGACGCGTGGCGAACTGCCCTTCGCGATGGCCCCGGTTCAGGCGGTTCTGGCCTCGATTATTGAGAATGCTCCCAAGTTCAAGGCAGCCTTCCCCGACGATTCGAAAACCGGCACCACCGACGCGACCGAAAAGGTCTGGACCTCGCGCGCCGAGTTCAACGCTATCATCGACAAGTGGGTGGCCGATGCTAGGGCCGCGACGGTATCCATCAAGGACGAGGCCACGTTCAAGGTCGAGTATCCGAAGCTGGTCGCCACATGCGGCAGCTGTCACGGCAACAATGGCGGCTACGCCCCCGGCCTCGGCGATTCCTTCCGCCGCATGCGGGCCCCGCTGTAATCCTCTGAGCGTGCGCATGCGCGCCATTCTCAAGCTTGCAGCAGCCGGCCTCGTCCTTGGCGGGGCCGGCTTCCTTGCCATCACCTGGCCGCAAACCATCCCTGCCGCGAGCCTGCCCCCGCGGCAGACTGACCTCTCCAACGGCGCGACGCTGTTCCACATCGGCGGATGTGCGTCCTGTCACGCCACCGACTACAAGGCCGATCCGCTCTCGCTCGGCGGCGGCCATGCGCTCAAAACCGGATTTGGCACCTTCATCGCGCCGAACATCTCGCCCGACCCGAAAACCGGCATCGGAGCGTGGAGCGAGGCCGAGTTTGCCACGGCCATGATCAAGGGTGTGGGCCGCCATGGCGAGCATCTCTATCCCGCGTTTCCCTACACATCCTATCAGCGCATGAAGATCGGGGATGTGCGCGACATGTTCGCCTACATGAGGACGCTGCCCGCCGTGGAACGGCCCAACGCGCCGCATCAGCTGGGCTTTCCGTTCAATATCCGCCGTACGTTGGGCGTCTGGAAGCTGCTGTTCGTTGATGGGCAGCCATTCGCTCCGAACCCGGCGCAAGGCGCCGTCCTCAATCGCGGAGCCTATCTGGTAGAAGGGCCGGGCCATTGCGCCGAATGCCATTCGAGCCGCAATCTCCTCGGTGCCATCACAACACAGGGCCGCATGGCGGGCGGGCCGAACGCCGAAGGAAAGGGCTTCGTGCCGAACATCTCGCAACATCCCGTCGATGGTCTCAGTGACTGGAGCGTCCACGATTTCGAGCTGCTGCTGCTCAATGGCGGCACGCCAGCGGGAGCCTATGTCGCCGATGAAATGGCAGATGTCGTGAAGAACACCGCCAAGGCCAGCGCAGAAGACAGGCGGGCCATGGCCGAATACCTCAAGACGCTGCCGCCCCGCGCGGGCCGACGAGCCGCTCCCGGCGGCTGACCCTCACCAGGGTCTTCGGGGCGGTTCGGCACTGGAACCAACCCGAATCGGGATCTCCCCGTCCGTCAGCGGCTGGCAATCAACTTCCGCAGCTTGGCCGGTGTCGCCGGCATGTCGATGAAGGTCGGCTTGCCGGCCCGCTTCAGGGCATCAACCAGCGCGTTCATCACCGCCGGACATGCCCCGATGGCCCCGGCTTCGCCAGCCCCCTTGACGCCAAGCGCGTTGGTCACGCAGCGCACGTTGCGCGTCTCGAACGAGAAGCTTGGCACGTCGGCCGCGCGCGGCATGGCATAATCCATAAAGCTCGCCGTCAGCATCTGCCCTTCGGCGTCGAAGCGCACCTCTTCCATCAGCGCCTGGCCGATGCCCTGCACCGCGCCGCCATGGACCTGCCCGGCCAGCATCAGCGGATTGAGCACATCGCCAAAATCATCGACCACGCAGTAGTTGACGATGCGGGTTGCGCCCGTGTCGGTATCGATCTCCACCTCCGCCACATGGGTTCCATTCGGATAGGTCGCTTCCGGCGGCTTCCAGGTGTCCTTGACGGTCAGCATCGCTGCCGTTGCGCCCGGCAGCGCCGCGATCTCGGCAAAGCTCAGCGCCTTGTCGGTGCCTGAGATCATCACCTTTCCGGCAGCGATCTCAAGGTCGGAGGTTGCCGTCTCCAGCTTATCCGCCGCGAGCTTCTTGAGGTTGTCGGCCAGCGTTCGCGAGGCATGCGCCAGAGCAGCCCCGCCCACTGGAATCGAGCGCGAGCCGCCGGTGCCGGAGCCATGCTCGATCTGGTCGGTGTCGCCTTGCAGCACCTTGATCTTGTCGAGCGGCAGGTCGAGTTCCTGCGAGACGAGCTGGGCATAGGCGGTCTCGTGGCCCTGCCCGTTCGATTGCGTGCCGATCTTGACGGTGGCCGAGCCATCCGCCTCGATGGTGACCCAGGCGCTCTCGGGGCCACCGCCGCCGCACGCCTCGATGTAGCAGGCAAGGCCGATCCCGCGCAGCTTGCCGGCTTTGGCCGCCTTGCGCGCCCGCACCGGGAAACCGGCCCAATCGGCCCGCAGCATCGCCTGACGCATGTGCCCGTCGAACTCGCCGGAATCATAGGTCGGTCCGGTCTGGGTCTTGTAGGGCATCTGACGTGGCTTGACGAAGTTCTGCGTGCGCACCGCCTCGGGCTTGCGCCCCGTCTTCAGGGCGATTTCGTCAACCAGGCGCTCGATCAGATAGGCCGCCTCGGGGCGTCCGGCCCCACGATAGGCATCGACCGGGGTCGTGTGCGTCAGCACCCCGCGGAACAGCACATGCACCGCTGGAATGTCATAACAGCCCGAGGTCATGGTGGTCCCGACCCAGGGGATGAACGGCCCGTACTGCGACAGCATCGCGCCCATATCGGCATCAAGCTGGACCCTGAGGCCAAGGAACTTGCCCTTCGGATCCAGCGCCATCGTGGCGGTCGCGAGGTTGGCGCGGCCATGGGTGTCGGCCAGGAAGTGCTCGGTACGCTCGGCCACCCAGGCGATCGGGCGCTTAAGCTTCTCCGCCGCCCTAAGCAACAGCGGATACTCGCTGTAGAGGAAGATCTTGGTGCCGAAGCCGCCGCCCACATCGGGCGTGATCACCCGCATCCGCGACGGATCGATCTTGAAAACACTGTTGCACAGAAGGTCGCGCACGCCATGGCTGCCCTGGCTGCCCAGCGTCAGCGTGAAACGCTTTGTCTTCGCGTCATATTCGCCGATTGCCGCACGCGTCTCCATGTAGCTGGAGACCAGCCGGTTGTTGACGATCGTCATCGACACGGTGCTCGCAGCCTTGGCAAAGGCAGCGTCGGTGCGGGCCTTGTTGCCCTGCTCCGCCGTGAACGCGATGTTGCCGGGCCGGTCCGGCCAGACCTGTGGCGCACCCTTCGCAGTGGCCTCGGCAATCCCGGTGATGGCTGGCAGCACGGTGTAGTCGATGCCGATCGCTTCGGCCGCGTCGCGCGCCTTGTTGACAGTGTCGGCCACGATGAAAGCCACCGCCTCGCCAACATGGCGCACGGTGCCCTTGGCCAGAATCGGATGCGGCGTCGGCTTGACGGGCGTGCCGTCCGTGGTCTGGATCAGGCCCTTGCATGGCAGGTCACCAAGATCGGCAATGTCCTCGTGCGTGAGGATCAGCCTGACGCCCTTGATGGCCCGCGCCGGCGCCAGATCAGTGAACCGGAAACTGGCATGGGCATGGGGGCTGCGCAGCACGAAGCCATGCAGCGCGTTGGCGGGAATGAGATCGGAGGTGTAGCGACCCGAGCCGGTGATGAAGCGCTGGTCCTCGAGGCGGCGAATGGGCTGGCCGACTCCGAATTTCATGGGTCGCATGGGCAGGATGATCCCGATCTGAAGAAATGACGCTGCCCTATATGGGCAGAAAAACCGCCCCGGCCACAAGCCCGGATTGCGCACTGCGTCCATGTGGCAAGATCAATGCGACCGGAGCACGCGCGGCGTTCGACGATCCGGTGCGGGATGAGCTTTCCGCCCAAACGGCTCAGCCGCGTTCGACAGGCCCGCCAGCGCCAAACCAGTCCTTGAACCCGCCGCCATAATGGCTGTCATGGGCGAGACCAGCCGCCCTGGCCAGCGCAATCGCATGCTGCGAGCGCACACCGGCCGCGCAGGAGAACACCACCCGGCGGCCCGGCTCGTCCAGCAGCGCCAACGGGTCGAACTGCGACAGCGGCATGGAAACCGAGCCAGGGATATGGCCAAGCGCGAACTCATGCGGCTCGCGCACATCGACAAGGATGATGTTGCCATCGGCGAGGCCTGCCATGACCTCGTCCATGCTCCAGTCCTCGATCATTCCGTCCTCCGGTGCGCCACGTGAACTGCGGCTCATAAAAGCTAGAGCATGGCGCAGAGCCGTGGCAACCGGATTATGGCGCGGTCAGAGCGTGCCGACGAAGACCGCCGATCGCTGCGCGCTACTATGCGCCCGACAAAGGCATCGCTTATGCCGTCGTGACAGACCGGCACTGCTACGTGCCGGTGCATCAACCGGCCTACCAGCAGCCGCAGCGGCTCGCTGATCCGCACTTTACCCACAGCTTTTCCCGCCATGGGCGCATCTATGATGACCGCTGGACCCTGCGTGCGGCTCGCTTCTCGCCCTGGCCCGTGGCGGAGGCCTGCCGCCGAGACATGCCCCGCGGCTTCGACGAATTGGTCCGGGAGGTCTCCGCGCCCGTCACCGTCCTCGGCAGGCGGTGGGGCGCGGCACAGATCGCGTATTCGATGGATCTCGACGACTGAACGGATCGCCGGGCAATATGCAACCAGGCCCGTCAGTTCTGCGGAGGAATGCGCAGCACCCAGCCCGGCATGATCAGATCCGGGTTCTTCACCGGCGGCGAATTGGCGGCAACGATTTCGGTATACATCGCGCCCTTGCCCTTGCCGTAATGCGTCTCGGCGATCTTCCAGAGCGTATCGCCCTTCTTCACCGTGTACATCACGGATGGGGGAACCTCGTTGTGGATGAGAAGGTTGCTCTCGACCTCGCCGACGCCCACCGTGTTGCCAAGCGCCAGGATGATCTTCTCGGCTTCCTCGGTGGTCATGGCAGCGCCGCTGACGGTCACCTTGTCGCCGTTGACATCAACCTGCACGCCAGACGGAAGGCCATGGCTGGCGAGTTCCTTCTGCAAGGTCGCAGCATCGGCCGCCTTGGCCGAACTGCCCCCGAAGATCTTGGCGCCCGCATCCTTGATGAATTTGAAAAGTCCCATGTCTTCCTCCGGTTCTCGTTGGGAATCAATCAAGCACATGCAGCCTCGATCAATCAAGCACCGCGACGCAAAGGGACGTGGTCGCGAACAGGCACGGACCGGGACGGGCGCCCGCTCCCTCGTTGCCGCTCTCCCGGCAGTTGGCAGCCGGCAAGGAAGGATGAGCAATGACGCGTGCTCTGCGTGGGGCTTCTGCAAAAATGCTTTCAAGTATCACTCAAGATATCCTGAATTGAACCGGAATGCCTGCCGAAACGACAGAAGTGACAGGGATCGCGAAAGACGAACGGGTCGAGGTTGCCCGGATTCTGCGATGCGATCCGTTGACATGAGGAGCCGTCATGCACGCCATTCTTGAAGCTCTCCGCGAATCCTTCACGCTCTATCTGGCGGCAGGTGTCCTGTTCTCGGCCGCCAGCGTCTGGGCGATGATTCGCGCCGGTCAAGCCAGCGAAGCCGGCAAGAAGTCACACAAGCAGGACTGAGCGCCCTGCCGGCGGCTCTTGACGGCATGCCGCCGTGGTCGCTTGCTGATTTTCATGTGCGCAACCCGGCTTTTCCGGTGCTGCACCCCTGCCCAACCTGGCGCATGGCAGTCTATCTGGAACGCTGGCCGCGCTGTGCACGCCGGCGCTGTTCACACTCGAGGACCTGCCATGCCCCTGACACTTGCCGCTGCCCAGACCATTCTTTCTGCTGCCCTCGCCGAGGGCCGTGCGAAGGGCATGAACGCGCTCGCGATCTGCATTCTCGACGAACGTGGCGCGATCAAGCTCTCGGCTTCCGAGGATGGCACCAGCCTCAAGCGCGGCGATATCGCGCGCGGCAAGGCCATGGGGGCGATCAGCCTCGGCGTCGGCTCCCGCGCCATTGCCCGCATGGCGTCGGAGCGCCCGCACTTCATTTCAGCCGCAACGCACGCCATTGGCGGTGCCTTGATCCCGGTGGCCGGCGGCGTGCTGATCCGCGATAGCGCCAAGGCCATCATCGGCTCGATCGGTGTCTCAGGCGACACCTCCGACAATGACGAGATCGCAGCCATGGCCGGCATTGCTGCAGCAGGGTTGGTTGGCGATCCCGGTGCCTGAGCGATCATGCCGGATGGGGCCGTCTGACGGCGGCGTGCTCTAGGGCACCATGGCGACGTTGGAAGAGGGCTCGTCCTCTTCCGGGCCGAGCACCTTTTCCCGCAGGTCCGCCATCAGCCCGTCGAGCGGCCTGAAGCTGAAGCGCACAATGCTGCGACCCTCGGCCACCTGCACCGCGCGAAACAGCACGTTGGCCTTGAGCACCTCGGCTTCGGCGTTGTTGACGGTCGCTCCCCACCAGGGGTGCCAGATGTCATTGAGCACCACGAAACCGGCGCGCGGCGCATCGACCTCGATCACCACCTCGGTGTTGGCATACGAGACAAGCAGGACCTTGGCTGGCCTCTCGGGGCCATTCCCGGAGGTGCCGGTCGGCCCCTGAAGGACGGCGCTGAGCGGAAGCTTCAGGTCGAACCCGTCCGGCACCTGCTCCAGCAGCACGCTGGTTCGCGGATTGAAATCCGCCGGCAGACCTTTGTCGAGCTTTTCGTCGAAATCAGCCAGCCGCACCGCCGGTACGAACAGCGCGCGCGGCAGGGCGCGGGTGTTCTCGTAGATGAAGCCGTCGCGGGTGCGGGCCAGCAAGGTCAGATCACCGGGCTTCAGCGCGCGGTCGACCCGCTCGATCGGCACCGCCGAGACGATGAAGCGCAGGCCCAGCATGTTGGCAAAAGCCGAGCGGAACGAGGGGAACATCGGCGTGAAGGTGCGGTCCAGTGCGCCGCCCATGTGGTCGCGCGCGCCGGTGGCCTCGGTGAACTCGGCCATGTGCAGCGGGTTGTAGCCGAAGGCATGGTCGAAGCCGTGGATCATACCGAGATTCGGCCAGTGGAACGCCATGCCCAGCAATTCCACCCGGTCGCGCCGGCCGGGTTCGCGGTGGCTGCGGGCCAGAACGGATTTCAGATACGCAATCGTGTCATTGTCGGTGTTGGGTTCCATCTCGGCATACGTAGCCGGCGGCAACGCGGTGGATTCGTTCGGCCCGTTGTTGACCCTCAGATCAGCAGCGAGAAACACACCAAGGACAACGGCCAGCACAGCCCCTGGCAATTTTGTCCGGAGTGGCAGGGCCAGCAGGGCCAGCAGGCCGAAGGACGCGGCAAGCCAAAGGGCAGCACTGCCCAGCGCTGGCAGGGCCACGACAAGTTGCCCATGCGAGGCGGCGACAATCGCTGCGGCGCCCCACGCCGACAGCGCCACCAGCAGCGTGAGTCCGAGCGCCCGCGCCTTGTCGCGCAAGGGCCTTTCCGGATCACCAGGCACGCCGGCGCGCAGGGCCGCGTTCAGGGCATGGCCGCCAAGCAGCGCCAGCAGTGCGCCGATCATGAAGGTCGCATCCGCCGGCCTGCGGAACAGGTCCGCTCCCGGCATCGTGCTGAAGATCAGCGGATAGAGCGGGGAGTAGGCCCCAACCGCATAGATGGCGCTGGCCAACAAGGCCAGGAGCAGGAAGCGCGCCTCGCCCTTCTCGGCCCAGCAGCCCCGTGCCAGCCAGAACACGACGGCAAGGACCGGTAGCGCGCCGACATAGATCTGGCCCATGTTCTGCGACAAGGTCAGGCTAGCCGGTGCCCATGCCGAACTGGATGGCCCCCAGAATTCAACTGACGGATCCTTGGCTCCGAACAGATCCCCGATGAAGGCTGTCAGCAGTGAGGCAGGGTGAAGCGAGCCGCGCGCCGCCTCGGCATAGTCGATCTCGGCGCGGTTCGATGCCTCCGAGAACAGCAGCGTCATCGCCAGAGGCACGACCACGAGGACAAGGCCGACAAAACCGCCGGCCAGCAGCGCCGGCGCGGAACGGCGAAGTGCCGCGAGCGGAGCGCCGTCATGCAAGATGAACCACAGCGCGTAGGCTCCCAGCACGTAAGCACCAAGGAAAGCGACCTGATCGGGCGTAACCACCATCATGGCGGCGGCAACACCAGCGCCGAGGCCGCTTTTCCACGACCCATGCCTGAGGGCACGCGACAGCAGCCAGAAGGCCACTGCGAAGCAGGCGAGGCTCTGCACCTGCCCGACATGCTGAAGCCGCCAGGAGGCTGATGCGCCAAAGGCAAACACCAGCGCTGCCAGAACCTGCGCTGCCGGATGCCAGCCGCGTTCGCGCCCGAACTGGGCGAAGGCCAGCCCGCCGATCAGCAACAGGCCCAGCACGTAGCCATCCATGCTGCGGAAACTCGGCTTGGGATCAAGCAGTGCCAGCAGGATGGCAGGCGAGAAGATCAGCGATTGCGGGTCGGCGATCTGGGGCGAGCCGCCAAAGATGTTCGGCGTCCAGAACGGCGAATCGCCCCTGTGCAGGGCATTGGCCAAAAACTGGATCTGCGCCTGGAAATGCGCCTTGGCATCATAGGGGATGGTGACGTCGCCACTCAGCCAGGGGTAGGCGATCCAGCCCCATAGCAGTCCGACGAACGCAAACACCACAAGCCCGCGCACCCATGGGCGGCGGCGCAGCACAGATGAAAACACGAAAGGCCAATGCCCCAGCCTGCGTGGCGAACGGTGCCACAGGCATATCGGATAGCGAGGTGTGACTGAACGCAAGCTGAATTGTGCGCCGGCAACGCCGGATCAGGCTGTGACCGGATGGCAGAGGCAGAAGACGGCGCGATCATTGCCGGCGCTGGCAAGCCGGACACCTCCCGTGAGGGCCGTCACCAACTGTTTTCATCAACTGTTTTCAGTGGTCGCTATCGCCGCACGATTTCGACGCGCCGGTTCCGACCCTGACCCCCGGGCGTATCGTTCGGCGCGACCGGCGATGACATGCCGGCTCCGAAAGCCGTCACGCGCGCAGGAGCGATGCCGGCGGAACCAAGGGCCCGCGCAACCGCCTGCGCCCGGCGCTGCGACAGCCCGACATTGTAGTCGAACGCACCTTGATTGTCGGTATGGCCGGAGACCACGACATTCAGGCCGGGATTGGCCACGAGGAAGGCGACGATCGCATCGATCTGCGGCTTGGAGTCCGGCTTGACCTCCGCCTTGTCGACATCGAAGTAGATTCCGTACAGCGCCACCTTGCCGGTCGCATCGAGGGCGGACTTGAGTTCGGACGCACCCAGAACGCGGATGCGGTCCGCCTCCATGCCGCGCACCTCGATCACCTCGACGCGCGTCTGGATGATGTTCGTGACCTGCTGGACATAGATGCTGACAAGCACATCACCCTCCGCCCTCTTCAAACGAAGCGCTGAGTAGCGGCCTGTATCCGAACTGGCAGTCATCGCCATAGCCAGCGGACGACCGGCGATCAACGCCTCCCGCAAAAAGCTGCCGATGCGATCCCCGCATGTTTCGCGGTAACATTCGAAAAGCTGTTCAAAACCGCGCCCTGCCAGCGTTTGCTGAAAGTTGCGCAAGATCTCCAGTGACGAGCGATCCCCCGGCACCCTGTAGACGATCGTCGTTTGCCGGCCTGATGCCGGAACAGCATTCTGGTCGCCCAGAACATTGCGCTTCGTCACCGGCCCGGTGATGACGCGCGCCTCTTCAAAGGCCACCTGCTGATAGGCGTGAATGCGGCTGCCCTCATAGCGGCCGACGAGCGGATGATCGCGAGAGCCCTGCGGCTCCGGGCGGGGTGCTTGGGCCTGTGCCGCCAGCGACATCGGGATGAGCAGGCTCAAGGCAAACAGCAAACGGACCAGCATCGACGTCAACCCCATCATCAAACAGACGATCACGCTTACTGGATGCCTGCGGGCTTGTCAGCACCCTGCCCGGCCTGGGCAAAGCCCGTCCGAGCCGATCTGATCTAGCGGCGCAGCCATTCCGCCACCACTCGGCGCTCGGCCAGAGTCATCTCGCTGAGATTGTTGGGCGGCATGGCGTGGGTCAGCACCGCCTGCATGCGGATCGCGTCGCGTTGCAGGGCGATCCGCTCCGGCGTGTGCAGCATCACGCCCTTGGGCGCGATCTGGATGCCGGTCCAGCCCGGCTCGGGCGCATGGCACATGGCACAGCGTCCTGTGATGATGTCGGTGACATGGGCTGGCGGCAAGGCCAGGCCCGCCAGCTGGATGCGCTTCTCGTCAAGCTGGGCCAGGCCAAGCCGGTCGCGACCGCCGGGGCTTGATGCCATCGCCACATAGAAGGCGAGCAGCATCGCCACGGCGGCGACAGCCCAGGCCCACCACGGCGATTTCGCATGGTCGAAGTGCCGTACATTGTAGAAATGCCGGATGATGGCACCTGCCACGATCACCAGCGCGGTGATGACCGGGATCACGGCGTTGTTGGCGTAGGTGACCGGGTAGTGGTTGGCCAGCATCATGAACACCACCGGCAAGGTGATGTAGTTGTTGTGGGTCGAGCGCTGCTTGCCGATCTTGCCGTATTTCGCGTCCGGCACGCGCCCGGCGATCAGGTCCGCCACGACCTTGCGCTGGTTGGGGATGATCACCATCAGCACGTTGCCGGCCATCATCGTGGCCATCAGCGCGCCGATATGGATCATCGCGCCGCGCCCGGAGAACACCTGCGCGTAGAGCCATGCCATCAGCACCACGAAGCCAAAGCCCCCCACCGCCAGCAAAACCTCGTGCTTCGCCAGCGGCGAGCGGCACAGCGCGTCATAGACCGCCCAGCCGAGCACCAGCGACCCGATGCCGATCCCGGCAGCCTGCCAGGCCGGAAGCATCATCACGGCCGGGTCGATCAGATAAAGCGACGACTGTGCGTAGTAGATCCAGACGAGCAGGAAAAAGCCCGAGAACCAGGTCCAGTAGGCCTGCCATTTGTGCCAGGTCAGTTCAGCCGGCATGAAGGACGGGGCCACAAGATACTTCTTCATCTCGTAAAAGCCACCGCCGTGGACCTGCCAGGCATGGCCGCCCTTGCCCGCCGGAATGTCTGGCGCCGGCCTGATCGATGCGTCAAGATGCATGAAGAAGAACGACGAGCCGATCCAGGCGATCCCGGCAATCACATGCAGCCAGCGCAGCAGCAGCGAGCCCCATTCCAGAAGATAGGCGTCCAGCATCACGTCCCTCAGACTGTCCCGGCAGCGCCAGGCCGATCAGGCCGGATTGGCGGTGCGTGGCGCACCATCCGCTGATGGCCGAACTTCTGCTCTTGCACAAGTTGCACCAAACGTCACATTTGCACGGCGCAGCCCCGCTCCCGGGTTGCGTGTATTGCACGCTTCCGGAAATTGCACGTTTTCAGGTCAGGGCCAGCCACATGGGCAGATTGTCCACCCATATCCTCGACACCGTCAACGGCGGGCCGGCCAAAGGCGTCCGCATCACACTGCACCGGCTCGATGGCGCGGTGCGCGTGCCGATCAGCGATGTCCTGACCAATGCCGACGGTCGCACCGATGCGCCGCTGCTCGCCGGCGAGAACTACGCGACCGGCACGTATGAACTGGCCTTTCACGTCGGCGACTATTTCCAGGCGCGCGGCACGGCGCAGGCCAGCCAGCCCTTCCTCAATGTCGTGCCGATCCGCTTCACCATGTCCGAGCCGGACGGGCATTACCACGTGCCGCTGCTGGCCTCGCCATGGTCCTATTCCACCTACAGAGGCTCGTGAATGTTCAACCCCGCCACAGCGCCCTACCCGCGTGATCTGATCGGCTACGGACGCAACCCGCCCCATGCCAACTGGCCGAACGGGGCCCGAATCGCCGTCCAGTTCGTGATCAACTACGAGGAAGGCGGCGAAAACTGCATCCTGCATGGCGATGCGGCATCCGAGGCCTTCCTGTCCGAGATCGTCGGCGCGGCGGCCTGGCCCGGCCAGCGCCACATGAACATGGAATCGATCTACGAATACGGCTCGCGCGCCGGCTACTGGCGGCTCTGGCGGCTGTTCACAGAGCGCGCCATGCCGGTCACGGTCTATGGCGTGGCCAGCGCCATGGCACGAGCCCCCGACATTGTCGCATCGATGAACGAGGCGGGTTGGGAAATCGCCACCCACGGCCTGAAATGGATCGACTACCGCGACCATGCTCCCGAGGCTGAGCGCGCCGATATCATTGAGGCGATCCGCCTGCACAAGGAGGTTGCCGGCAGCCGGCCGCTTGGATTCTATCAGGGGCGCTGCTCGGCCAGCACGCTCGCCCTGGCCATGGAGGAAGGCGGGTTCGTCTACAGCGCCGACAGCTATTCGGATGAGTTGCCCTACTGGATTGAAGGCCCGCGCGGCCCGCATCTGGTCACGCCCTACACGCTCGATGCCAACGACATGCGCTTTGCCACGCCGCAGGGCTTCAACAGCGGCGACCAGTTCTTCAGCTACCTGAAGGACACGTTCGACATGCTGCTCGCCGAAGGCACGACTGCGCCGAAGATGATGTCGATCGGCCTGCATTGCCGGCTGGTCGGCCGGCCGGGGCGCGCCGCCGCCCTCGCCCGCTTTCTCGACTATGTAAAATCTCACGACACGGCATGGGTAGCAACGCGGCTGGACATTGCCCGGCACTGGATCCGGAATCATCCGCCGGCCGGCGGCTATGTGCCGTCCCGCCTGTCGCCAGCCCTGTTCACCGAGCGCTTCGGCGGCATCTGGGAGCATTCGCCCTGGGTGGCCGAGGCGACCTTTGCCGCCGGTCTGACCAGCCGCGAGGACGCAGCGGAAGGCCTGCATGCGGCCATGTGCAGGGCCATGCGCGCCGGCTCGCCGGAGCAACAGCGCCAGCTCATCCTCTCCCACCCCGATCTTGCCGGAAAGCTGGCTGCGGCGCGGCAACTCACGCCCGAATCGACCGATGAGCAGGCATCCGCCGGGCTCGATCACCTCAGCGATGCCGAGAGGGCGCAGTTCACCAGCCTCAACGAGGCCTACAAGGCGCGCTTCGGCATTCCCTTCATCATCGCTGCGAAGGACAACACCAGGTCCTCCATCCTTGCGACCTTCGAAGCGCGGCTCAAGAACAACACCGCGCAGGAATATGCTGCGGCACTGGCCCAGATCGAGCGCATTGCCCGCATACGGCTCGATCAGTTGCTTTCGTGAACGCCGGGGGCGGTTGCAGTCGGCGGCAAAGTATGTTGCGACGCAACAACACGCGATCAGACATCGCAACCGTCAAACTCCGCGAATACGAACAGATCCATGCCTTGCCTTGCCTTGCCTTGCCTGCCCATGATGCCCCGCCGCCGCTCAGCAACCGAAGCGCCCTCGCCGACCAGCCTGCCACGCCGGCAGTTTCTCGCCCTTGGTGCGGCGGCGGCGCTGGCGGCCTGCACGCCGCCCGAGCCGCCCGAAAGTCAGGTTGCATCGCGCCGGCTCCCAGCTTCGGCGGGCTCGATTTTGGCCCTGACCGGATCTATGCCGCGATCCCCGATGAGCGCTTCCCGCTTGACGGTGCGGACCTTCGCGAGGTTGACGAGCAGTTCCTGCGCACCATGGCGGAAGCGCCTATAGGCTACGCGCCCGGCACCATCGTCATCGATACCTCGGATCGCTTCCTGTATCTGGTCCAGTCCGGCGGCAGGGCCAGCCGCTACGGCATTGGTGTCGGGCGGCAGGGCGCCACGTGGCGCGGTCGCGCCCGCATCGCGCGCAAGGCTGACTGGCCCGGCTGGACCCCGACGCCGACCATGATCCGTGTCGATCCCGCCAAGAACGGCCCATGGGCCGGCGGCATGCCGGGAGGCCCCGACAACCCTCTGGGTGCCCGCGCGCTCTATCTCTATGATGGCAGCCAAGACACGATGTATCGCATCCACGGCACCAATGAACCATGGAGCATCGGCCAGAATGTCTCCAGCGGTTGTATCCGGCTGATCAACCACGACATCATAAACCTGCACGCCCGCGTGCCGATTGGCACCCCCGTCGTCGTGCGGGACGAGTATATCATCCCGCCAAGTGGATTCCGGTTGGCGGATAAAGATGATGCAAAAACGATGGGCCAGAGCGGCTCAGGCCAGCCCCGCCTTGATCATCAGCAGGCGCGAGGCGGCATTGTGCGCCTCGACCTGCCGGCCAAGATCGATTGTCTGCAGCTGCCCGTTGCGCACCACGATGCGCCCGTTGATGACGCTGAGGCTGACCTTGCCCGGCGTGCAGAAAACCAGGGCCGCCAGCGGATCGGCCTGCGCGCCGGCAAAATCCAGCCCACGCACATCGAAAGCCACCAGATCGGCGGCAAAGCCCGGCGCAATCTGGCCGATATCGTTACGGTTGAGCACCGTCGCGCCGCCGCGTGTGGCGATCTCCAGCGCCTCGCGCGCGGTCATGGCCTGAGGCCCGAAGCCGACCCGCGCCAGCAGCATCGCCTGCCGCGCCTCGCCCAGCATGTGGCCGGAATCGGCAGAGGCCGAACCGTCCACCCCGAGCCCGACCGGCACGCCCTCCGCCCGCATCTGCCGGATCGGCGCGATGCCGGAGGCCAGCCGCATATTGGAGCAGGGGCAATGCGCCACCCCCGTTCCTGTGCGCCCGAACAGGCTGATGGCCGCATCATCGAGCTTGACGCAGTGGGCATGCCAGACATCGGGGCCGACCCAGCCCAGATCCTCGACATACTGGCCCGGCGTCTTGCCATAGACATCGAGCGAATAGCGGATGTCGTTATCATTCTCGGCCAGATGCGTATGAAGCGACACGCCATGCTGGCGCGCCAGCACGGCACTCTCGCGCATCAGGTCGTCACTGACCGTGAATGGCGAGCACGGGGCCAGCACAACCCTGAGCATGGCAAAACGGGCCGGGTCGTGGAAGGTCTCGATCAGCCGTTGCATCTCTGCGAGCACTGCCGCCTCGTCCTCGACAATTGCGTCCGGTGGCAGGCCGCCCTTGCTTTCGCCCACGGTCATCGCCCCGCGCGCCGCATGAAAGCGGATGCCGACGCGCTCCGCCGCCGAGATGGCATCGTCCAGCCGCGAGCCGTTCACATACAAATAAAGATGGTCGCTCGAAGTGGTGCAGCCCGACAGCACAAGTTCCGACATCGACGTCACCGCCGAGACGTGGATCATGTCCGGCGTGATGTGGGCCCAGATCGGATAATGCGCCGTGAGCCAGCCGAAGAGTTCGGCATCCTGCCCCGCCGGCGTCGCCCGCGTCAGCGACTGGAACATGTGATGGTGCGTGTTGACCAGTCCCGGCAACAGGACATGACCACTGAGGTCGATGACCTCGTAGAATGGCCCATGATGGGCGGACTCGATCTCGTCGATGGTACCGACGGCGATGATTTCATGCCCGCGAACCAGCACGGCCCCTTCGGCGATCTCGCGCCGCTCCTCATCCATTGTCACCAGAACAAGGGCATTTTTCAGCAGAAGCGTGCGTGGCCCAGGCGTGGTCAGCTTCATGACAAGATCCGGAAAAGAGCCAGCCGTCAGCCTGCGGGGCCACCGGCACAGTGCCCGCCCGGCCCCGATCCGGGGCCTGGGCGGCGCGCAATCGCAGGACCATGGCACAACAACCTTGGCAACCACAATCGATGCATGACAAGGTAGGAGGCCAGGGCAACAGCCAGGCGGCGCAGAGCGGAGACAGCCATGGCCAATTGTTGCCTGATCAGCATTCCCCTTCAGGATGGTGCCGGCCGCCTTGGTTGCGACATGGGCCCGAGCGCCTTCCGCGCGGCCGGTCTGGAACAGTCCCTGCGCGATCTCGGCCACACGGTGCGGGACGGCGGAACGGTGCAGCCGCCCGCGATTGACGCTGATGCAAGCCCGGCCAACCCGCGCCTGAAGGGCCTGCCCGCGATCTTGGCGTGGACTCGCGCCATCGCCGATACCGTTGCAGCCATCCCCGCTGGCACCATGCCGGTCCTGCTTGGCGGCGATCATGCCATGGCCGCCGGCTCGCTGGCCGGCCTTGGCCTACGCGCCCGAACCCTGGGCCGGCCCCTGTTCGTGCTCTGGCTTGATGCCCATTCCGATTGCCATACGCTGGCCAGCACCCAGAGCGGCAACCTGCATGGCGTGCCGATGGCCTACGCGCTGGGTGAACCGGGCTTTGCCGGCGTCTTCCCGCCGCTGACGGCAGTGCTTGATGGTGCCAATGTCTGCATGCTCGGCATCCGCAGCGTCGATCAGGCGGAGCGTGCCTTCCTCGCCCGCAGCCATGTCACGGTGCACGACATGCGCGCCATCGATGAACACGGCATCGCGCCCTTGCTCGGGGCCTTTCTGGAGCGTGTGTCGGCGGCCAACGGCCTGCTGCATGTCAGCCTCGATGTCGACTTTCTTGATCCTGACATCGCGCCGGGAGTGGGCACCACGGTACCGGGCGGCGCGACCTTCCGCGAGGCGCATCTGGTGATGGAAATGCTGCATGACAGCGGGCTCGTCACCAGCCTCGAACTGGCGGAACTCAACCCCTTCCTCGACGAGCGCGGCCGGACCGCGCTGCTGCTGGTCGATCTCGTCGCCAGCCTGATGGGCCGCCGCGTGCTCGACAGGCCGACCCGCAGCTACGGGTAAAGCACGCGGCGAGGCCCGATCAGCCCCGCGTGTGGCCCCAGAAACGCTCCGGCGTCGCCAGCAACGGACGGAACCCGCCCCGGTCCAGCATCAGCTCGGCCTCGGCCTGCGCGCTCGCCAGCACCTTGTCCTCATTGACGAACTGCGCCTTGCCATCGCGCATGGCGATGCGGCCATCAACAATCACGGTGGTGACATCGTTGCCGTTGGCGAAGCACACCAGCCGAAACAGCGGCATGTGCAGCGGATACATGTGCGCCTTGTGCAGGTCGACGAGGATCACGTCAGCCTTCTTGCCGATTTCCAGCGACCCGATCTCGCGCTCCATGCCAACGGCCTTGGCAGCGTCGATGGTGGTCATTTCCAGCACCTTGCCCGGTGGCATCATCTTCGGATCGCGAAAGAAGGTGCGGTGGTAGTGCATGCACTGCTGCATGTGGCGGAACATGTCGCTGTTGCGGTCCGGCGCGGTGGCATCAGAGCCGATGGCCACGGTCACGCCGGCATCGATCAGTTCGGGCGCGGGACAGCGGCCCAGCACCGAGGCGATGGCGCTCGGATTGTGGGCGATGCAGGTGCCGGTATCGGCACAGATCGCGATTTCCTCTGCCGTCAGGTTGGTCGAGTGTGACAGCAGCGCCTCAGGCCCGAGGATGCCCATTTCGTGCGCATAGGCCACCGAGCCCTTGGTGTGCCCGTCCTGCGTGAAGACCAGACCATGCTCACGGGCCAGCGCGCTGGTCTTGACGGCCTGCGCCCGTGCACGCGCCATGTCATCGGCTGAAAGGTCCTTCGCGTGTTCCTCGCGCAGCGTCGGCGTGATCAGCGCGATGTTGAGGCGCTGGCCGTGGCTGCCATGCCAGCGGCCGATCAGCGTCTGGCAGGTGGCGAACTGCTGGTCGAAATCCACCGGCCAGGTTGTCGCCGTTCCGCCATCCCAGGTGCCGTAGGTCAGCGGATGCGGCGGGCGCGTGGGTCCGATGGCCACGATCGAGCGCGTGCCGACCTCGGCCACGCCGTCGCAATGGGCGTCCCCATAGACCGGGTCGTCGGTGCGCAGGATGGTGTCGCCGCCACCCAGCAGCGACACGCCGGTGGTGACGCCGAAGCGCAGGCGCTCCAGCGATGCGAGCTGCGCCTCCGCCCGCCAGAAGGCGGGCGTCGAACCTTGCGTGTAGGTGTAGCCGCAGGCCTCATACCAGGCCTTGGAGTCACCGCCGCCGAGCGTCTTGATGAAGCCATGCCCGGCATGGGCATGGGCATCAATGAAGCCGGGCATCACGATCTGCCGCGAGGCGTCGATCACCGTCGGCGCGTGATGCCGGGCCATGATTTCGGCTGTGGTGCCGATGTCGGTGATCCGGTCTCCGGTGATGGCCACAGCGCCATCCTCAATGACGCGGCGTGACGGGTCCATGGTCACGACAATGCCGTTGGTGATCAGGATATCGGCCATCTGGCTCTCCTTGGGTTTGGAAGTCCGCTCACAGCCGCGCACCGATCCGGTCGATGCGGGGAACGAGAGCGAGAAGTTCGCGGGTATAGGGATGCTGGGGCGCGTCGAACAGCGCCTCGCTGTCGTTGAACTCGACCACGCGCCCGGCCTGCATCACCGCAACCCGGTCACACATCTGGCGGATCACAGCCAGATCATGGCTGATCAGCAGGAGTGTCAGGCCGGCGGTCTCACGCAGGTCCTTCAGGAGATTGAGCACCTGCGCCTGCACCGAGACATCGAGCGAGGAGGTTGGCTCGTCGCACACCAGCAGGGTCGGCCGCGCCCCCAGCGCCCGCGCGATCGAGATGCGCTGGCGCTGCCCACCCGAGAAGGCAAAGGGAAAGCGCGACGCATGCGCCGGCTCCAGCCCGACGGCCTCCAGCAGCAATTCCGCATCGGCAGAGGCCTCTGCCGCCGTCGCGGCAAGGCGATAGAACAGGATCGGTTCGGACAGGATCGAGCCCACGCGCATGCGCTGGTTGAGCGAGGCGTAAGGATCCTGAAAGATCATCTGCAAGGCCTGGCTGCCGGTGCGGCGTACGCCCTCTCCGGCCACGACCTGACCCTTGAACACCACCGAGCCGGCGGTCGGCCTGACCAGCCCCGCGACGACATTGGCCACCGTGGTCTTGCCCGAACCGCTTTCGCCCACCAGCCCCATGACCTCACCGCGCCGGATGCTGAACGAGACATCGTCCACCGCGCGGAAGGATTTTCCCTTCGCGCCGGGCAGCCAGCCGCGCGTCACATAATCGACGCTGACCCCGCGAACCTCCAGCAGCGGCCCGTCATCCGCTCCGGTCCCGGCATCCGGCAGGCGGCTAGCGATGCGGCTGCGCGCCGCCCTGCCCCGCTCACCTGCGCTGTCGTCGACGACCGCGAAACGCTCCAGCCTCGCCCCGAAGCGCGGCACGGCTGCCAGCAGGTTGCGCGTGTATTCATGTTGCGGTGCGGCCAGCACATCGGCGACACGGCCCTGCTCGACAGCCTTGCCGCGCCACATCACCGTGACCTGATCAGCTGTCTCTGCGACCACGCCCATGTTGTGCGTCACCAGCATCACGCCAAGCCCGCGCGCGGTGGCCAGATTCCGGATCAATGTCAGGATCTGGGCCTGGATCGAGACATCGAGCGCCGTGGTCGGCTCGTCGGCGATCAGCAGGCGCGGCCCACATGATAGCGCAGCTGCGATCACGACGCGCTGCCGCTGCCCGCCTGAGAGCTCGTGCGGATAGGCTCCCAGCCGCCGCTCCGGCTCGGGGATGCCGACATCCTGCAGCAAGGCCAGCGATCGCACGCGTGCCTCGGCCTGGCTGATGCCCAGATGGTGCCGCATCGTTTCGCCAAGCTGGCTCTCGATGGTGAAGAGCGGGTTGAGGCTCGTCATCGGGTCCTGGAAGATCACGCCGATGTCACGGCCGAGCGCCAGACCCTCGCCCTTGCCCGTGACAGGATCGAGCAGCACCCCGCCAACCCTGATGCGGCCGCCTGTGATCCGGCCCGGAGCCTCGATCAGCCCCAGCAGCGCATTGGCGACGGTCGTCTTGCCTGCGCCGGACTCGCCCACGACCGCATGGATCTCGCCCGGCCTGATCACCAGCGACAGGTTGTCGACCGCCACAAGGCCCGGCCCCTCCGCCGCGGGATAGGCGACGGTCAGGTTCTCGATGTCGAGGGAGGGCGGGCTGGCGGGCGTGGTCATCCGCGCCCTCTCAGCTTGGGGTTGAACCGGTCCCGCAGCCAGTCACCGAGGACGTTGACGGCCAGCACGAGAATGACGAGCGTCAGCGCAGGAAACAGCGCGATCCACCAGATGCCGGAGAACACGAACTCGTTGCCGATGCGGATCAGCGTGCCGAGCGAGGGATAGGTGGGCGGCATGCCGACGCCGAGGAACGACAAGGTTGCTTCCGTCAGCACCGCACCGGCCAGATTGATCGTGGCCAGCACCAGCACCGGGCCCATGACATTGGGCAGGATGTGGCGGAACATGATGCGGGCCGGGCTGAAGCCGATGACACGCGCCGCCTTGATGTAGTCCTTGGCGCTTTCCACCATGGTTGCAGCGCGCACGGTGCGGGCATACTGCACCCATTCATGGATGGTGATGGCCGCGATCAGGATCAGCGGTGCCAGCCTCGGGTTGGCGGCCTCCGGGATCAGGGCCCGCGCCAGCCCGGCCACCAGCAGCGCCAGCAGGATCGTCGGAAACGACAGGATGACATCGCCCATGCGCATGATGGCCGCATCGACCCGGCCCCCGACATAGCCCGCGACAAGGCCGAGCGAGATGCCGATCAGCGCCGCGAGCAGAACAGCACCACCCCCGATCATCAGCGAGACCCGTGCGCCGTAAAGGATCGCCGACAGCATGTCGCGGCCCTGGTTGTCGGTGCCGAGCAGAAAGCGGGGATCGCCGCCCACGGCCCAGCGTGGCGGAATTTCGCTGTCCGCGAGATTGTAGCTGGCCAGGTCGAGCGGGTTGGCCGGCGCGATCAGCGGCGCGAACAAGGCCGCAAGGATCATGGCAATGGCCACAAGGCTCGCGATCCAGACCGAAAGCGGTGCTCCGGCCCGGCGCACCCTCCGCGCAAGGCCGGCACCGGGCCGGATGCGCAGCAGCCCCAGCACTGATTTGGCGATGCCTGCCAGCCCCGTGCTGCTCATGCCCGCGACCTCAGGCGGGGATCGACCATGGCGTAGACCACATCCACCAGCATGTTGATCACCACGAACAGGAAGCCGACGAAGAGCAGGTAGGCCGCCATCACCGGCAGGTCGACGAAGGAGACGGCCTGGATGAAGAGCAGGCCCATCCCCGGCCACTGGAACACCGTCTCGGTGACGATGGCGAAGGCGATCAGCGAGCCGATCTGCAGTCCGGTCACGGTGATCACCGGCATCAGCGCATTCTTCAGGGCCAGCCGGTAGTGGATGTAGCCCGATGGCAGGCCCCTCGCCCGCGCATAGCGGATGAAGTCGCTCGAAAGCACGTCGATCATCTCCGAGCGCACCAGCCGCATGATCAACGTGAGCTGGTAGAGCGACAGCGTGATCGCCGGCAGCACCAGCGAGCGCCAGCCGCTGCCGGTGAGCAGGCCGGTCGACCACCAGCCGAGCTGCACCACCTCGCCGCGCCCGAACGAGGGCAGCACTTTCAAGGTCACGGCAAAGATCAGGATCAGCACGATGCCGGTCACGAAGGTCGGCGTCGAAATGCCGACCAGCGACACGGTCTGGATCAGCCGCGAGAGCAGGCCGTGGGGCCTGAGGGCCGAGACCACGCCAAGCGGGATGCCCACGCCCAGCGAGATCAGCGTCGCGATCAGCACCAGTTCGAGCGTGGCCGGCAGGCGTTCGGCAATCAGCGCCGCCACCGGGCGCTGGTTGCGGAAACTGACGCCGAGATCGCCCTGCGCCACCCGCCCGACGAAGCGCGCGAACTGGACCACGACCGGCTGGTCGAGCCCCAGCGCCACCCGCATCTCGGCTTTCTCGGACTGGGTCGCATCCTCGCGCGCCATGATCGAGACCGGATCGCCGACATAGCGGAACATGACGAAGGCCACTGCCGTGACCACGAGCATGACCAGCGCAGCCTGCATCAGGCGCGAACCGAGAACCCTCAGCATGAGGGCGCTTTCGCCATGGCCTGTGGTCCGCGCTCGCGGCCTCGCGCCGCGCTCACTTCACCTGCGCATACCAGAGCCGCACATACTCGTCGGCAAAGACGGGAACTTCGACGCTGCGGCGCATGGCCCACGCCACCGGCTGCTGGTGCAGCGGGATGAAATAGGCCTCGTCGCGGGTGATCTTCAAGGCCTCGGTCATCATCGCCCGACGCTTGGTCTCGTCCAGTTCGACAGCGGCCGATTTGGTCAGCGCATCGAGTTTCGGGTCGTTGAGGCCGTTGGGGTTGTTGCCACCGAACGCGCCTTCACGGCTGTGCAGGATGGCCGACAGCACCGAGAACCCGTCCATCGGCGGCAGCGTGGCCCAGCCCAGGATGTAGGCATCGCTCTCGCCCTTGTCGACGAGCGGGAAGTAGGTTGCGCGGCTCTGGGTCTTGAGGTCGACCTGGACCCCGGCCCGCGTCCACATGGCCGCGATGGCCACGCAGGTCTGTTCGTCGGCGATGTAGCGGTCGTTCGAGCAGTCAAGCTTGGTCTTGAAGCCGTTGGGATAGCCTGCCTCCGTCAGAAGCTGCCGGGCTTTCGCCGCATCGAAGGGCAGCGGCTTGTCGATCTCGGCCGAATAGCCGGGGATCGGCGGGGCCACCATCGTGCCCACGGTGCGCGACTTGCCGCGCATGATCCGGGTCTGGATGGTGTTGAGGTCGATGGCGTGCCAAAGGGCCTGCCGGACGCGCCTGTCCTTCATCGGGTTGGGCTTGCCCGGATCGCCGATCAGTTCGGCGCGGTGATTGAGCCCGAGGAAGATCAGCCGGAGCGACGGCTCCTCGATCACCTTGAAGCCATCGGCGGCACCGATGCGCGCCAGATCCTGGAGCGGGGCCGGCGCCATCATGTCGATCTCGCCGGAGAGCAGCGCTGCCACACGGGTGGCGTCGGAGCGGATAGGGCGGAATTCGATGCGGGTCAGGTTGTGCGCCGGCTTGTCCCACCAGGTGGGGTTGACCGTGAGGATGGTCCGGCTGTCAGGCTGGTAGGTCTCCAGCCGGAAAGGCCCCGTGCCGTTGGCATTGGTCGAGGCGAAGGTGGTGATGTTCCGCGTCATGTTGCCGGGCGTGACGGCGTTGTTCGCTTCCAGCCACTCCTTGTCCATGATGAAGATGCCGGACAGGTCGTTGAGCAGAAGCGGATAGGCCCCCTTCAGCACGAAATCGACGGTGAAAGCGTCAACCTTCTCGGCGCGCTCGACATTGGCGAGGTTGCCGCGCGCACGTGCATCCGGATGCAGCAGGCGGGTGATCGAGGCCACCACGTCATCGGCATTAAAGCTGTTGCCGTTGTGGAAGGTCACGCCCTGCCTGAGCGTGAAGCGCCAGCGGTTCGGCTCGACGATGCGCCAGGCCGTGGCCAGCGCCGGCTCGATCTGCAGATCACGCCCGCGCCGCACCAGCGGATCGTAGATGTGGTGGTGCATGTTCGAGGTGAAGCTCTCGGTATGCGCATAAGGGTCCATCGTCGCGATGTCCCCTTGCGAGGACCAGCGCAGCGTGGTCGCCGTCGCCGGCAGGGCCGCAAGGCCAGCACTGGCCAGACCGGCTGCAAGAAGTGATGCCGTGAGTGTGGTCCGGATTGTCGCGCGCATGGTTCTCCCCCGAAAATGCCTCTGTGCGGCAAGCCCAAACCTGTCGGCCAGCTGCCCCGGCCAGCATCATGTGCCGGCTTGCTCTGAGTAGGCAAGAAGCATTCCATTTGGCAATCCACTTGGCCAGTGCAGATCAGCGCCGCGCATCGCCGCTGCGCGCATGGCAGGGCAATGCCGGACGCAGGGCCCGAGGCGTGGCATCGCTCAGATGATCAGGCAATCGGAGGCTTTCAGCCTGCCCGGTGCCTGGATGTCTGCAAGGCTGGGGAAGGCGAATGTGGCCAGCAGCGCGCTGCCGCCGGCTGCGCTGCCGTTGCTGTCGTAGAGCAATTCGCCCGTGGTCGCATCGAAGATGATGCGGTCAAGCGGCGTGAGCACCTCGCCGCCCAGCGCGAACTGGCTCGGCAGCAGCGGCCCAACCCCGAGCCCGAGGCCGGGCATGACCGCGCTTTCCAGCCCGATCTTGTCGACCCCAACGGCGAAATCCACGATCCACGCGTGGCGCAAGTTTACGAAGACTGGCGCGATCGCTCCCTCAGCCGAAATGAGGTGAGCGCCTTTGGCACCCGGATGAAGGAGAAGATGCAGGATATGATGGGCGGCATGATGGGTGCGCAGAAGAAGGGCGGCCAGTCATCCGAGTTCAACACCGCCTCCATGCTGACCGCCATGGGCGAGGAGATGGACCGTGTGGTCGCCCTTGAACTGGGTGCCGACGACGATCTCGCGAAGCCCTATTCGGCACGCGAGCCTCTGGCCCGCATCAGGGCCGTGCTGCGGCGCGGCAGCTCCACAATGCCGAGGGTGCGCATCATGCTCACCGGGGCCGAGTTTGTCATGAGGGCACGCCTTTTGACACCTGATCGGCTCCGGACGCCAACCCTATCCGAGCGCCGGCAAGACACTGATACTACGCAATAAATTGCGGTAGCAACGGGCTCGGTGCTGGACGCTTGAAAGGGTTCAACTCCGAAACCGGTCTATAAGGAGCGGGCCGGATGAGGAGCCACCAGGCCCGGACCGGGCCATCCGCCACTCAGCCCTTAGCCCTTAGCCCTTAGCCCTCGCCTTATTCTTGGGCTTGTCATTGGCCTTGTCCTTGGCCTTGCCGGCCTTGACTTTCGGAGCGGCGCCCTCCGCCGCCCGCCGGATCTCCCGCTTCTGGGGCACAAGGCCCTTGTCGCGCTCCAGATCCTGAAACACGCGGCACGCGGCCTCAAAGGCAGGCATGCCGCAGGGCAGCGCCGCCATGAAGGAGGCTTCGCGCACTTCGTCCCAGGTCGCGCCGTACTGCATCGCGCGCATCGAGGCCCATTCGATGCCCTCGCGATCAGCCCCGCGCGCAGTGGTGACGCCTACCATGACAAGGAACCGGGTCTTGAGGTCGAGATGGCGCCCCTCCTCCGGCCCGAAGATCACATAGGACGACAACTCGCCGTAGCGGCGCAGGAATTCCGGGTTCACATCGGCCATGACCTCGTGGAGTGGCAGCGTGTAGCCGCGCACCTTGCGGATCTTGTCCAGTTCCTTCTCGCCTTCGGGTGTCATGGCGTGGGGTCTCCTCTCGGGGTTGGTTGACGGATTGTCAGAGACGGCGGGCTGCTCGCTCGCCTTCGCGGATGGCGTCGCTCACGCGGCGCGGCGCCATGGCGTCGCCGATCAGGTGAACATCGGCGTGGCCGGCGGCCTTGAGCCGATGGAACAGGCTGTCCTGCGCGCTGGAGCCCAGCACCATCACGACCGCGTCAGCCGGCTCGGTGAAAAGCTCCTTGGTGTAGAGGTCGCGCTCGGTGACCTCGCCGGCGGCGACGGCCACCAACTCGCGGTCGGTGCGGAACTGCACGCCCATCCGCCGCAATCGGCCGTACACCTTGCCCCAGTCGCGGCTGGCGGCGAGGTTGGGGCCGGGCTGACCCAGTGTGGTGACGAAGCTGACCTTGCGCCCGAGTTCGGCCAGATGATCGGCCGCGACCATGGCCTGCCGGCCCCCGATGGAGTCATAGATCACCACCCGCTCGCCCTCGACCAGCGGCTGCGGCGCGCCAAGAACGTCGGCCAGCGTATACACATGGGGCAAATCGGCCCCCGGCAGCGGAGCGCCGGCCCAGCGGTCGGGCCGAAGCGGCGTCCAGCCATGGCGCAGCGGCGTCGAACCCGTGGCGACGATGACGCTGTCAAAGCCGGCAAGCTCCGCCTCACCCGGCGAATGGCCGAGCCGGATCTCGACCTTTGCCAGGCGCAGAAGACGCTCCAGATGAGTCAGGATCGCGCGCAGCTCCTTGCGCACCGTGGCGCGGGACCACCAGGCCACCTGCCCGCCCAGCTCCTCGCACTGCTCGAACAGCACCACCTCGTGCCCGCGCCTTGCCGCGCTGGCGGCTGCCTGCATGCCGGCAGGGCCGGCTCCGACCACTGCCACCCGCTTCGCAGCCTTCGCGGGCCGCAGCGTGCCCTCGCCCAGTTCGGCCTCGGCGCCGGCGGCCGGGTTGTGGATGCAGGCGATCGGCGCCTGAGCGAAGATCGACTCCATGCACCAGTTCGCTCCCACGCAGGGGCGGATATCCTCGCTTCGGCCCTGCTCGGCCTTCATGCCCCACATCGGGTCGGCGATCAGCGCACGGGAGAGGCCGATGAAGTCGCAGTCGCCCCCGGCCAGGAAGCCCTCCGCTTCCTCCGGCATCACGATGCGGCCCACCGCCACCACCGGAAGACCCACGGCACGCTTGACGACCCGGGTGGCGGGCACCTGATAGCCATGCGCCTCGGGCGATGTCGGGTAGATCATCATCCGGTTGAGGTAGGTGCCCTGGCTGCAGGAGATGTAGTCGAGATGGCCGGTGGCCTCCAGCCGGCGGGCGATCTCGGCCCAATCCTCAGGCCCGAGCCCGCCCTCCATCCCGTCATCGGAATTGATGCGGACGCCCACGACGAAGTCCGGCCCGGTCTCGGCCCGCGTTGCGTCAAGGATCTGCATCACGATCCGCAGCCGGTTCTCGAGCGAGCCGCCATACTCGTCCTCGCGGTGGTTGGTCGCCGGCGAGAGGAACTGGTTCAAAAGGTAGCCGTGGGCCATGCCGTGGACCTCGATCCCGTCCAGCCCACCCTCGCGCGCAAAGCGGGCGGAGAGCCGGTAGCCCTCCACAATCTCGGCGATGTCCTCGCGGGTCATCACATGGGGCGTCTCGCGGTAGACCGCGCAGGGGATGGCGGAGGGCGCCCAGACGGGAATGCCGTTGGTGACCGAATTGGTCTGCCGGCCGCGGTGCCAGGGCTGCGCCAGGATGAGCGAGCCATGGGCATGAACCGCTTCGGCGATGCGACGATACTGCGAAACCATGCGCGGGTCGAAGGCGAAGGCCTTGCCCTTGTAGGGCTGGGTGGTGGGATGGGCAGCCATCGCCTCCATGGTGATGACGCCTGCCCCGCCGCGCGCGCGCTCGACGTAATAGGCAATGTGTTCCTCGGTAAAGAGATGGTCCTTCACCAGCAAGGTGGCGTGCGCGGTCATCCAGATGCGGTTGCGCGTGCGGCGCTTGCCGAGGCGGCCGGGCTCGAACAGATGCGGAAACGGATTCACGTGTGGGCTCCCATCAACGAGGCAAGATCGTCACCCGCGCGCAGGCAGGCGACAGAGCGGGCGTGGTCAAGCGCGACCAACGGCGGCCTTTGCGCATGGCAGGCCTCGATCGAGGCGGGGCAGCGCGAGGCGAAGACGCAGCCGCCCGGCAGGTCCAGCGGGCTTGGTATCTCCCCGCGCAGCAGGATGCGGCGGCGGCGCTGGCGCGGATCGGGCGAGAGATGCGCCGACATCAGCGCCATGGTGTAGGGATGGCGCGGCGCGGCGAACAGTTCGGCGGTCGTGCCTGTCTCCACAACCGTGCCGAGATAGAGCACCATGACCCGGTCGCAGATCAGCTTGATCGTGCCCAGATCGTGGCTGATGAAGATGGTGGCGACGCCAAGGTCACGCTTCAATTCGCCTAGCAGCTCAAGGATCCCGGCCCGCACCGAGAGGTCGAGCGAGCTGGTCGGCTCGTCCAGCACCAGCAGGCGCGGCCTTGTCACCAGCGCCCTCGCGATGCAGGCGCGCTGCAGCTGCCCGCCCGACAGGTCGGCCGGGTGGCGCGCCAGCAACGCGGCCGACAGCCGCGTGCGCTCGACGATTTCAGCGACGCGTGACGCGCGCTCTGCGGCCGAGAGGCTGGTATGGAGCCTGAGCGGCTCCTCGATCTGGTAGCCGATGGTAAGGCGCGGGTTCAGCGCGGCCCATGGATCCTGGAACACCACCTGCACGTCGCGGCGCAGCCTTCGCATCGCCTCGGGCGGGAGCGCGGCCAGATCGGTTCCGTCGAAGCGGACCGCTCCGGCGCTCGGCTCCAGCAGGCGCAGGACCAGGCGGCCAATCGTGGACTTGCCAGAGCCGCTCTCACCGACCAGCCCTAGCGCCTCGCCCTCGCGCAGGGTGAAGTCCACGGCATTCACCGCCTTGAGCGGGCCGGCCGGCGTCTCGAAGACCTTGGACAGGCCCGAGACCTCGAGCAGGGGCGAATGCGAGGACACCGTCATGCCCGCGCCTCCCGCTGGGGCGCGACATGGTGGCAGAGCGCCAGATGGCCCACGCCCAGAAGGCGCTCGGGCGGCACCGTCCGGCAGGAGGCATCAGCAATGGGGCAACGGTCCGAATAGACGCAGCCTTCCGGCAGGGCGCGCAGATCGGGAGGCAGGCCGGCGCGCGGCGCCTTGCCACCAGCCTCGATCCGCTCCGGCGTCGCGGCCAGAAGGGCCTGGGTATAGGGATGGGCGGGCGCGCCGAAGACCTGCTCAACCGGTCCGCTCTCGACGATCACCCCCGCGAACATCACCGCCACCTTGTCGCAATAATGGGCGACCACGCCGATGTCGTGCGTGATCACCAGCAGGCTCGCGCCCTCCTCGCGCACGAGCGATGTCAGCAGGTCGAGCACTTGCGCCTGAACGGTGGCGTCGAGCCCCGTGGTCGGCTCGTCGGCCACGATCAGCCGCGGCCGATTGGCCAGCGCCATGGCGATCAGCACGCGCTGCGCCATTCCGCCGGAAAACTGGTGGGGGTAGGCCATGGCACGCCGCTCGGCATCCGCGACGCCCACCTTCTCCAGCAGGTCGATGGCCCGGCGCCAGGCCTGCGCGCGGCTCACCGGGGCATGGGCCTGCTGAATCCGCACGATCTGGTCGCCGATGCGCCGGACCGGGTCGAGCGAGGTCTTGGGGCTCTGCACCACCATGCTGATCGCGGCGCCACGCAGCCGGTTGAGCTTCGCCTCGTCGAGCGCGAGGAGATCGACGCCCTCGAACAGCGCCCGGCCCCGGACCAGCCGCGCCGGCGCGCGCAGCAGCCCCATCAGCGCCTGCACGGTGAGCGACTTGCCGGCGCCAGTCTCGCCGACCAGGCCCAGGCGCTCCCCCTGCTCAAGCGTGAGCGAGACGCCGTTCAGCGCCCGCGCCGTAACCGGACGACCCAGCCTGTCCTCGCCGACGAAGTGGACATGGAGGTCCTCGATGGAAAGCAGGCTCATCGGACCCCCGTGCGCCTGCGCGGGTCGAGCCAGTCCTGCACAGCGTCGCCCAGGAGGTTGAAGCCCAGCACCAGCAGCACCAGCGCCAGGCCGGGGAACAGCGCCACCCACCATTCGCCCGTCACCATCTGCTCCGCCCCCTGGCGGATCATTGCGCCCCATTCGGGCGTGGGCGGCTGCACGCCGACGCCAACGAAGGCGAGAGTGGCACTGACCCTGATCGACCAGGCCAGCCTGACGGCCGACTGCGCCAGGGCCCCGCGCATCGCATTGGGCAGGATGTGGATGAACAGGATGCGCCAACGCGTGTTGCCGGCTGCGACCGCGCTCTCGACGAAGCCGGAATGGCGCAGGCTCAGCACCTCCGCCCGCACCAGCCGCGCGAAGATCGGCGCATCGACCAGGCCGATCACGATGATGATGTTGCCCAGCGACTTGCCGGTCGCCGCCACCAGCGCCAGTGCCAGGATGATCGAAGGAAAAATGCGCAGCGCGTCCATGGCCCTGAGCAGGACCTCGTCTGGCATTCCCCCGCGATAGCCGGCGAAAAGGCCGAGCGGCACACCGATCAGCATCGCCACCGCCACGGCCGGAACCGCGATGCCGAAAGCGAGGCGCGAGCCATGGATAATTCGGCTGAACACGTCCATGCCCGCACCGTCGGTGCCGAACCAGAATTGCCCGGAGGGCGGCTTCAGCACGTCATAGGGGTTGGCCTGCATCGGATCGTGCGGGCTGATCAGGGGGGCGAGCAGCGCCAGGAGCGCGAAGCCGCCCACGATCAGCGCGCCGGCAAAGGCGGTCGGCGCGTGGCGGGCCATGACGCGCAGCCGCAGCGGCAGCGTGCGCAGCCAGGACCGGGCCGGCGGGGAACTGGCGGCGTCGCTCATGAGGCCCTCGACCGTGGCTCGAGCAGGAAGACCAGCAAGTCCACCACGATGAAGATCGCCAGCGAGAAGGTCGTGACGTAGAGCACGTAACCCTGCACGGCGGTGAAGTCGCCCTCGAGGATGGCGGTGAGCCCGTATTGGCCCGCCCCGCCCCAGGCGAAGACCAGCTCGATCAGCGAGGAGGTGCCGACCAACCCGGCCAGCTCCGCTCCAATGAAGGTGATGACCGGGACCAGGCTGTTGCGCAGCACGATACGGCGAAGGTCCCGCCGCGACAGGCCGGAGGCGCGGGCGAAGCGGACATAGTCCGTGGCCAGCACGTCGAGCGCGATCGCCCGGGTCTGCTTGATGATCGGCGCGGCCGCGACGATGGCGAGGCAGAGGACCGGCAGCACGAGCTGCCCCAGGGCCGACCAGAGCGCTTCGGGATCGCGGGCCAGCGCCGAGTCGATCACGTAGCTGCCGGTGACGGTGGGCGGCTCGACCGCCATCAGGCTGATCCGCCCCATAGGTGCGGGTGCGAGGCCCAGAAGCGAGAAGAACACGAAGATCATGATCAGCCCGAGCCAGTAGGTCGGGATGGAGAAGCCGAAGAGCGAAACGATGCGGCTGATCTGATCGAAGGCCCGGCCCGAGCCGAAGGCGGCCGTCAGCCCGACCGGCACGCCGATGAGCGCGCCGAGGCCCACCCCGAGGAACAGCAGCTCGAGTGTGGCCGGCAGGCGCTGGCGCAAATCGGCCAGCACGGGCCTGTTGTTGAGCCAAGAGCGGCCCAGATCGCCCTGCGCCACCTTGGCGACGTAGATACCGAACTGCATCAGGATCGGCTTGTCGAGGCCAAGCTCGGCCCGCACCTCCTCGATCTGCTGCACGCTCGCCGTGGGGCCGGCGAGACGCACGACCGGATCCTGTCCGCCGAGCCGCACCAGCACGAAGGTGAAGAGCAGCACGCCAAACAGGATCGGCGTCACCATGGCCAGCCGTCGCAGCAGAAAGCGGACCGGCGGCCCGAGCGCCAGCAGGATCCGGCGCCGCGGCGGAGCGGACCCCGGCGCCGGCGCGCTCGAGGCGGCGGCGTCATCGCTCATCGGTTAGCGCGCGACCGTGAGATCGACCCAGCGCTCATGCAGATCCGGCTGCCAGACCCAGCCGCGGATGTTCGGGGCCATAGCCTCGAAGCTGCCAGGATAGAGCGTCATCAGCCAGGTGGCGTCGGTGGTGTGCAGCCGCTGCGCGTCGCGGGCGAGTTGCAGCCGCTTGGCCGCGTCGGTCTCGATCAGCGCCTGGTCGATCAGCGCGTCGAACTGGGGGTTGTTGTAGCCGTTGCGGTTCGAGGCTCCCGCGGAATGTGCGTTGAGATAGAGCGCGTAGATTGGATCGAGCACGATCGGGTTGTCGAGAAAGGTGAAGAAGGGCAGATCGCGTCGGTTGGGCGCGGTGCGGGCGCGCATGTCGGCGTCGGTGATCTGCTTGAGCTCCAGTTCGATGCCGGCCCGCGCCAGCTGGGTGCGCAGCTGGATGCAGAGCTGTTCCTCCCAGAAGAAGATCTGCGAATATTCCACCGTGATCTTCAGGTTTGGCTTGCCTGCCTCCGCCAGCAATGCCTTGGCCTTGTCGATGTTGGTGCCAAACACCCATGCGTCCGGGAAAGCGCCGTCGATCATCGGCGGCACGATGGATCTGGCCTGGCTGCCGAGGCCCTCGAACACCGACTTGTTCAGCGCGTCGTAATCCGTGGCGAAGAGGATCGCCTGCCTGACCCGGATGTCGTTGAAGGGCTCGAAGCGCGGGTTCATGCGCACCGAGGCGTGGCCCGTGCCCTCCTCCCCTTCCACCCGCACGCGGCGGTCCTGCTGCAGTTCGACGATCTGGCGCTGGGTCAGTTCCTCGGTCCACTGCGCCTGGCCGGCGCGGATCAGCGCAAGACGGTTGGCGGCGGACGGCACCTCCCGATAGACCACGCGCTCGAAATGCGGCTTGCCCTTGAAATAATTCGGGTTCGCGACGAACACCGCATCCTGCCCCGCGCGCAGCGACTGCAGATGGTAGGCGCCGAAGCCCGCCGTGTTGGTGTCCAGCCATTTCAGTGCCCAGGGGTCGTCGGCGCTGACATGCTGCTTCATCACCGTGGAGTCGTAGATCGAGGGCGTGTAGAGCGTCAGCGCCCGCAGGAAGATCGCGTTCGGCCCGGACAGGGTGAACTTCACCTCATAGCGCGAGACCGCCTCGACCTTCGTCACCGACGAGACGCGGGCGATGAATGCGCCGGTGCGGTTCTGCGCCAGCGACTTCTCCCATCCCCACACCACGTCGGCCGAGGTCAGTTCGTTACCGTAGAAACTCTTCACGCCCTGGCGCAGCTTGAACACCCAGGTCTTGCCGTCCGGCGAGGATGTCCAGCTCTCCGCCAGGTGCGGCTCGACCCGCGAGGCGTCGATCCGCACGCGCCCGTCGGGGCTCTGGCGCGTGGCATAGCGGGTCAGCCCCTCATAGGTCTGCACCACCACATTCTGGGTGTTGGGCTTGAGCGCGTCGCCGTCGAAACCGCCCGGCGTGCGCGTCGCTGCGACCACCAGTGTGGAAGCGGCCTGCGCGTCGGCGGGGCGGATCAGGTAGGGCGCGGCGAGCGCGGCGGCGGCGGTCTGGCCTAGTCGACGACGGGTGATCATGCTGCTTCCCCTCACTGTGTTGTTCGTTGATGAAAGACGCTAGAGATCGATGCTGGAGACGGGCACACGGAAACCCGGCTTGAGCTCGTCCATCAGGTTGATCACCCGGTAGGCGTGGCGGATGCTGCGGCCGAGCACCGGATCGGTCATTTCGAAAGCCCAGTCCGCGCCGAACCCCATCGTCTTGTCGAGGCTCGCGATGGTGCCGCAGAACACCATGAAATCGCGCTTGGGCAGTGAGAGCGTGCGCTCCGACAAGATCCGCAGCATGTCTTCCGGGCGCAGAAAGGCGGCAACCGAGCAATCCTGATAGAGCTTGCCGCCCACATGGCTGGTCATGCGGCATTCGTCCCAATGGGCGGCGATGTCAGCGAAGCGCCAAAGCGTGGGGGCCAGCACGTTGGCGCAGGCCTGCTTGCTCCAGACGATGCTCACCTTCTCGAGCGCACGGTCGGTGTGGTCGCTGCCAACACCGACATAAAGTTCGTCGGCCATGTAAAGCACGATCTCGACCTCGCCGGAGCTGCGGCCGGTCTGTACCGAGACCTCGCTGGAGGTGCTGACCACCTGGGTCGACATCGGGTAGATGCGCGGCGCAGGCACGTCAAACGCGATGGTGATGCCGATATGCTTCACCTCGTCCTGATGGGCCCGGGCGGTCTCCGGGTCACGCGTGGCCGAGCCCAGGTTGAACACCCGTGTCAGCTCCAGCTCGGTACGCTTCACGCCTCCGGACGAAACCAGATCCACTGCAACGCCCATCACCCAGTCCCCCATTGCCGCGTTCGGACGCTCGCGCAGCATGGATTGAAGCTAATGCGGGCGCGGCGCTGGCGCAACAGGAATTGTATCATGGATAGAACAGCTGACCGCCGTTCACCGGGAGGTCGACGCCGGTGATGTAGCTGGCCTGGTCCGAGCACAGGAACAGCGCCGGACCGGCGACGTCCCCGGGCGCGCCGAGCCGGCGCGCCGGCAGCGCCGCAGGGTCGGGCTTGGGCAGATCGGCGTTCATCGCCGTCTCGATCACCCCGGGCGAGAGGATGTTGCAGCGCACGTTGCGCGCCGCGCCATTGCGCGCGACATGGCGCCCGAAGGCCAGAAGCGCGCCCTTGGAGGCGGAGTACTCCGCCCCCGCCAGAAGGCCGCCCTGCCGCGCCGCCACGGAGGAGACGAGCACGATGCGCCCATCGCCACGCGCCTCCATGCCGGGATAGCAGGCCGCAACCAGATGGCGCGCGCCGTCCAGATTGACGCGCAGCACCGATCGCCATTGCGCGAGGCCGGAATCCACCGCGCCGCGCGGCATCACCCCGGCGGCGCAGACCAGGATCGAGATCGGACCCAGAGCCGCCTCGGCGGCGGCGACGGCGTCCAGGCAAGCGGCCTCGTCGCCCACATCGACCATCCAGGCCCGGCTCCTCGCGCCCAGCGCGGCGGCGGCCACCGCCACCGTTTCCCCAGCGTCGAGCGCGTCGAGCACCGCGACTGCCGCCCCGTCACCCGCCAGCGCCAGCGCGATGGCTGCGCCGATGCCGCGGGCGCCGCCGCTGACAACGGCAACATGCCCCGCCAAGGAAGCAGCGCTGGCCACGGGTGGGGAAGCCCTCATCCGAAGAACACTCCGCCATTGATGTGAAGCACCGCTCCGGTGACGTAGCTGGCGGCGGGCGAGCAGAGAAAGGCGATCGGCTCGGCCACATCCTCCGGCTCGCCGAGGCGGCCGAGCGGGATAGCATCCGCGTCATAGGGCAGCCCGGCCACGAAGGGCGTGGCGATGAAGCCCGGCGCGACGGCGTTGACGCCGATGCCGTCGGGGCCGCCATGCAGTGCAAAATGCCGGGCCAGTCCGATCAGTCCGGCCTTCGAGGCGTTGTACTCCGGCCCGAAATGCAGCCCGCCGCGGTAGGCGCCCATCGAGGTGACGATCACCGCCCGGCCTTGTCCAGCGGCCTTGAGATGCGGCCATGCGGCGCGCAGCGTCGCGAATGTGCCGGTCAGGTTTGCGCCGACGACGCGGTCCCAGTCTGCGTCAGCGGCCAACAGCGGCCCCTTGAAGCCGACTCCGGCGGCGCAGACGAGGATATCGAGACGCGCCCCGCCCCGGGCCTCGCCGGCCGCCTTCTCCACCGCACGCGCGACGCTACCGCGGTCCGCAAGGTCGAAGGTGATCTCGCAGCCCGAGCCGCCGGAGGCCCGCAGCCACTCGAGCGTCGCCGCGGCGGGCTTGATGTCGGCGCAAGCCACATGGGCACCGCGGACCGCGAGTGCGAGCGCCGTGGCCGCCCCGATGCCGCTGGCCGCTCCAGTGACAAGCGCGACCTTGCCGGTGAGATCGCCGCGTGGGCGCGCCGCCATCACCTCAGTCCATCCTCACGCCGCCATTGACCGGTATCACCGCACCGGTGAGGTAGCTCGCCTCTTCCGACAGGAGGAAGCGGATCGCTGCCGCCACCTCCTCGGCACGGCCATGGCGACGCAGCGGCACGATGGCGTCGTAGCGGGCCTTCTGCTCGGCAGGATGCCGCGCGGTCATCGGCGTGTCGATCGCGCCGGGCGAGACGCAATTGACCGTGATCGCGCGCGGGGCGAGTTCCTGCGCCATCGACTTGGTCAGCGCCTCGACCCCCGCCTTGGAGGCGGCGTAGGCCGCGCCGGTGATGACGCCACCGGTGCGTGCCGCCAACGAGCTCAGGGTGACAATCCGCCCTCCCTCGGCCAGTAGCGGGGCGGCCGCACGGCAGCACAGGAAGACACCGGTCAGGTTGACCGCCAGGATCTCGTTCCAGCGCGCGACATCCAGGCTCGCCAGCTTGCCGGTATCAACCACGCCGGAGGAGACGACCAGCCCATACAAAGGCGCTTCGAGCGCGGCAAAGGCCCGCGCGACGCTGTCGGCGTCCGCCACGTCGAGCGCGAGCGCCCGCGCGCCAATCGCGGCCGCCAGCGCCGCCGCCGCTTCACCGTCGCGGTCGAGGATGATCACCGAATCGCCCGCCGCCGCCAAAGCCCGCGCGGTCGAGGCCCCGATGCCGCTGGCCCCGCCGACCACGGCGATCATGCGCGCCAGGCTCATCGCGCCGCCTCCGCAGTGCTGGCGTGGCGGAAGATCGGGGCAGCCGGGAGCGTGGGGAGCACTATGAGCATGGGCACCGATCTTAGCCGCCGGCCTCAACCCGTCAAATGCGGCGGACGCAGGGGCCTACGCGCCAAGGGCCCTGTTGCGGCAAGGGGACAGGGTCAGGTTTCTGGCTATTGCATCGGCTCCGTCAGCCTGTGAAACCGCGCGGGAAGTTGAGGAAGCGGATTTCGTCCTTTGCCCCTCGGTCTTTGAGGCGGCCATGACCGCGACGGATCCTGTGCATGATCTCGGAGCCCTTGATCGTTGCCGACGTCGTCCGCAGCGCCCTGAATCCGCGCACCCTTCGGATCATGGGCTTGAGCGCTCCGTGGTCGGCCTGGCGACGGACAAGCGCCAGCATGATTTCGTGAAGTTCCATCAACGGAAAGAAATCAGGTCAAAAAGCAGTGCGCCTGATCAAGCGGTGGTGCTTTTGCATAAGCGGGCCTAACCCGATGCAAAAATCGGAAAGCTGACGCCCACCGCCCATGCGAGGATGAGGCCAAGTGCGAGACCCGTCGCTGCCGGTGACTGGGTGCGCCTGCCGACCCAGCCTGCCATCGTTCCGAAGACGGCGAAGAACAGCACGATCACAGGAATGATGATCAGCAGGAAAAACAGGCGCGAAAAATCGAGGGCGACCGCGGCCCCCAGCGACGACAGAAATGCGATCCGCGCCACCATCACACGCCAAACCCGTGCGCGGCCGCCCTCGATCGCGAGGCTGTCCGCGAGCAAGTAGGGTATTGCGCCGACGGCGATCGCCGCAATGATCGGCAGGCGTTCGGCATTCGGCATGAATGAGGCCGCATAGCGGTCGAGTGCGCCGCCGAAAACGAAAATGCCGTAGGCAGCGAAGGCAGCGGCCGAGCCCCACGCGACGCGTCCGATCCGAACGCCATTCCAGGCCAGAATCGCCAAGCACAGCAACCCGTAGACGAACAGATGCACCGCCAGATAGTCGGCCACCAGAACGGGCAGGAACCGCGTGTCGAAGAGCGCCAGCAGCGGCGGCGTCAGCACGGCAGGCGTCAGGATGGCAGCGAGAAACACACGCAGCTTCACCGGCTCGGCAGGCGCCATGCGACGCGGCAGCAAGCCCGCCAAAGGCCAGGCCAGCAACACGAGGCCCACCATCAACAGCACGATGGCGCCACCCGTGGCGGAAACCGGCCCGTTGCTCACGCGCCCGAAAGCGGCATCGAGCCAGTTGCGCGCCTCGAGCAAAGCCGTCGCCGCATACAGCACGCCGACGTGTTCCACATTCGGGGCCACGGCCGCGCGCCGGCCGCTGCCCGCGGCAGGATCGCCAATTGTTGTCCCTTCGACCGCCGCCGGGTCGGCGCGCCGGGCATTCTTGAGCGAATTGGCGCGCAGGAACGTTTCGAATGCGCCTGAGACCATCAGCAGGTTGCGCGGCTGGCTCGCCGTGACGGCTTCCGAGAACATCGAAATCGCGACCGTGGCGCCGACGCGCGGATCTTTGAGCGCAGCCCGCACGACGATATCGGACGCCATCGAATGGCCGAGCAGTGCGACACGGCCGTCGACCTCGGGCAAGGCAAGCGCCGCGTCGACCACGCGGCGGGTTTCCCGCATCAGCATCTGCGTGGTGCCGTCAATCCGCGAAACATCGCCAGACATTGGCGAGGGATTGCGGCCATGACCTTCGAAATCGAACGACACCGCAACATAGCCTGCCCGCGCAAGCGTGAGTGCGTAGGCCTCCATGAGCTGCCGCGATCCGGCAAAGCCATGCGCGATGACGATGGCCGGTGCGGGTGCGGCATTGGCATGCCGATAGACGGTGGCGGGCGTGGTGCCGACGTGAAGCGGGGATATCGTCAGGCCCGAACGCGCCCCTTCGAGACGCCATATGCCGATGCCGCACAGCACAAGCCCAACAAGCGCCGCAAGCAGGGGCCGAATGAAGCGGCTCAATGTCATGCCTCCGGCGATCGGCTCAAACTGCGACAGCGCTCGCCATCATGCCAAGCACGTAGAGAGGCACGCCGAAGCCGCTGTACCAATAGGCTTCCTTGACGGGATCGCGCAGCAACCGTCGCATCATCAGGATCTGACCGCCGAGCAAGGCGACGACGATGCAGGCCTCGATCGGCCGGCCCCAGGCCAGCAGCAGCATGATCACGATCACCTGCGGCACGACCATGATCGCGCAGGCAACCATCGCCGCACGGTCCGGACCCAGCATCACCGGCAGCGAGTTGATCCCCATTTCGCGGTCGCCCTTGATGGCCTTGAAGTCGTTGAGCGTCATGATGCCATGCGCACCGGCCCCGTAGAGAAGGGCAAGGACCAGTATCTGTGCGTTCGGCAACGCGCCACCAAGCATCGCGGCTGCACCCGTGATCCAGGCAAGGCTTTCATACGAGAAGCCGCACGCGGCATTGCCAAGCCAGCCGTTGCGCTTCAACCGCAGCGGCGGGGCGCTATAGGCCCAGGCGAGCACGAGACCGACAACCGTCGCGACAAACACCCAAAAACCGAGCGTGGCAGCGACGAGAAGCGACAGCACCGACCAGATGCCCGCGATGTAGAGCCCCCATTTGCCCGGAATGCGCCCCGACGGGATCGGGCGCTGCGGTTCGTTGATCGCGTCAACGTCGCGGTCGTACCAGTCATTGATGGCCTGGCTCATGGCGCAGACAAGCGGGCCTGCCAGCACGATGCCGGCCAGTGCGATGTACCAGTTCGCCAGAATCGGCACGCCCGATGACACCACGCCGCATGCAAACGCCCACATCGGTGGAAACCATGTGATCGGCTTCAGCAGTTCGAGCACTGCCGAAGGGGCCGGATAGGCCGGTCGCGGGGAAGCGTTCTGCATGTCGGTGCTCACTTCGGCATCTCCACCATGTCGCTGCTGTCGTCCCAAACCCGGGCACCCAGTTCATGGTCGGCCGCTTTGGCCGACAAAGACTGCGCAAACGGTTTGCGGCCCTCTTCCTGGTGGTTGCCCCAGCTCCAATGTTGCTGGACGCCGCGAATTCGGGTTCTACGACTGAACTGCCCACGCTGAGTGGACCCGTTGGAACGTTAATGGATTGACGGCCACGACGCCAGCGCAGCTGGTGGTTGGCTTGCAGAGGGATGGGGTTGCGACGCCGCCTGTGCGGCCATGTCAGGCACAAAGACCTTCGGGGCTCGTGGCTTGCATGCGAGCGAGCCGCGCGGGCGCGGGGTGTTGGAATGGTTCGACCGGCAAGGCACCGTGGGACCACCCTCGGAGCAGTTGGAACAGTTCCCACCTGTTCCCATTGCCAATCTGTTGTTCCGCCCCGCAGGGCTTAATCCATTGATCTAAATGAGAAAAGAATGGTGGGTGATGTAGGGCTCGAACCTACGACCCGCTGATTAAGAGTCAGCTGCTCTACCAACTGAGCTAATCACCCGCCATCAGCATGGACCGCTCGGGGTCCCGCCGAAAAAGTAACGCGGAGGCCTACACCTCCGCGCAACGTGGACGGGATTAGCAAAGGGGTGCGGTCATGTCCAGCCCCTTCTTGCCAGTATGGGAAATGGGCCCGGAGGCCAGGGGCATCGGTGCCTCGCAGGGCTTGATGAAAGATATCAAGGGTTCGCCGTCGGGTGATCACGCGCAGGCGTGACAGAGCGACCGCGCTCGGCTAGAGCATCACTCACGGCGCGCGGTCGGCCTGCCACGCTCCTGCCACGCTCCTGCCACGCTCCTGCCACGTTCCTGGCAGGGGCCTGTGGGCCGAGCCCGGTCATGGCCAAATTTGCCTTGCTGCGAACTTCCTTGCTGCACCCTTCTCGTTTGTTCCCCTTTCTCCGGTCCGGACCGTCTCACCCTCGCGAATCTTGATGCGCTCCTTGATGACATCCCGCCCGGTGCTCGCCGGCATCCTGTTCATGCTGGTCGGCATGTTCATGTTCTCGGTCAACGACGTGGTCGGCAAGTGGCTGGTCGCGACCTACACGGTCGGGCAGGTGCTGCTGATCCGCAGCATTGCTGCGATGGCTGTCTTGGCCCCGGCCGTGGCGCGCGAGGGCGTGTCACAGGTCATGAACCCGCCAAGCCCCGGGCTTCAGGCCGTGCGCGTGGCGATGTCGACGCTTGAAGTCGCCTTCTTCTACTGGGCGGTGACCTACCTGCCGCTTGCCGAAACGGTGACCTTCTACATGGCCGGGCCGATCTATGTGGCGCTGCTCGCGCGTACATTCCTGGGCGAGGCCATCAGCACCCAGCGCTGGATCGCCATTGCCATCGGCTTTGTCGGCGTCATCATCGCGCTGAACCCGGGCGGGGCCGCCTTCGGCTGGCCAGCGCTGATCGCCATTGCCGGCTCACTCGCCTTTGCCGGCATGATGATCATCACCCGCAAGCTCAAGGGCACGCCGGACACGACGCTGGTGTTCTGGCAGACGGCGGCGGCGCTCGTTATGGGGGCCATACTCGCGCCCTTCGGCTGGGTCGACCCATCACTGCGCGATTATGGGCTGCTGGGCCTGCTTGGCGTCGTGGCGCTGTTCGCCCACATCGCCACCAACAAGGCGCTGAAGCTCGCCCCGGCCTCGACCGTGGTGCCCTACCAGTACACGCTGATCGTCTGGGCCGTGATCCTCGGCTATCTGGTGTTCGGTGATGTCCCGCCCCTGTCCACGCTGGTGGGCGCTGTGATCATCGTCGGAGCGGGCGTCTGGATCTTCTGGGACGAGCAGGGCAGCCGCAAGCAGGGCTGAGCCGCATCGTCCTGCAGTGGCTGGCGCGTCAGGCCTTTTTCGCCCGCGCTTCGGCCACGAGGTTGATGACCACGCCCCCGATCACCACCAGCGCGCCGAGCAGCACCGGCAGTTCGGGTGTCTCGGCATAGAACAGCCAGCCGATCAGCGCGATCAACGGCACGCGCAGGAAATCGATCGGCACGACCAGCGTCGCGTCGCCGTGGCGGAAGGCGTTGGTGAGGCAATAATGCGCGAGGAACCCGGTGATGGCGATGCCGAGCACCGGCAGCCAGATGGCCCAGCTCAGGTTGCCGACGATCAGCGGCGAATGGCCCATGCTCCAGTTGGCCACCATGTTCATGGGCAGTTGCATCAGGTTCATCCAGAACATGATGGTCCAGGTCGAGTTGGAGCCGGTCAGGAACTTCGTGGTCGTGATCTGGATACCGAAGAAGACGGCTGCCAGCACCACGGCCAGCGCTTCTGGCCGGAAGCTGTCGAGGCCGGGGCGCAGGATGATCAGCACGCCGGCAAAGCCGAGCGCGATCGCCAGACCGCGGAACAGCGTCATGCGCTCCTTCAAGAACAGCACCGCGAAAAGCGCCACCCAGGCCGGCGTGGTGAACTCGATGGCGAACACGGTCGCCAGCGGCAGCACTGTCACGCCCCAGACCCAGAGAGCCTGCCCGATAAAGTGCGCTGCATTGCGCAACAGGTGGATCATCGGCCGCACCATACGGACGATCTGGTCAGGCCCCGGCGCGAGCAGCATCATGCCAGCGAGGATAGCCAAGCCGCCGATGTTGCGGATGGCCAGCATCTCGAACACCGTCAGCGCACCTTGCAGGCCGCGAACCGACAGTGCCACGCCGGCGAACGACACCAGCGAGCCAAGCATCCAGAACAGGACAAGCAGGGATTTGCGTTGCACGGGCATGGGTGAAAGCATCCGGTTTGTGGTCTACCCGGACGCAGCGGCGAGGCCCGCAAGTCCATCCTGCCATCCTGCGCCAGTGGCAGGTGTCATCCCGGCTCAGGGCCAGGATGACCGCATCCATCGATGGCTTACTCCGCCGCGCGCTGCGGGTGAACCCGTGCACCCCGCGCTTCGAGCTTGTTGAGCGCCATCAGGTAGGCCCGGGCCGAGGAGACCAGCGTATCGGGATCAGCCCCGCGCCCCGTCACCGAGTTTCCATCGCGGCTGAGCCGGACAGACACCTCCGCCTGCGCATCGGTACCCTCGGTCACGGCATGGACCTGATAGAGTTCGAGCGTGACCTCGTGCGGCATGATCGCCTTGATGCAGTTGAAGGTCGCATCGACAGGCCCGTTACCTTCGGCCTCCTCGGTGATGACGCGCCCGTCAATCTCGATCTTCATGGTGGCGCGCTGCGGGCCACGCGTGCCGGCGATCACCGACAGCGAGATCAGCTTGGCCCGGTCATGGGCAGTGGCGATGTTGTCATCGACCAGCGCTTCGATGTCCTCGTCGTAGACATGCTTCTTGCGGTCGGCCAGGGCCTTGAAGCGCACGAACGCATCCTCGATCTGGTTGTCGCCGATGTCGTAGCCAAGCGCCTTGAGCTTGTCCTTGAAGGCGGCGCGGCCCGAATGCTTGCCCATGACCAGCGATGTCTTCTGCACACCCACGGATTCGGGCGTCATGATCTCGTAGGTCGACTGGTTCTTGAGCATGCCGTCCTGGTGGATGCCGCTCTCGTGGGCGAAAGCGTTCCGACCGACGATGGCCTTGTTATACTGCACCGGGAAGGAGGTTGCGGTCGATACCATCTTCGAGACCCGGGTCAGCATCTTGCTCTCGATGCCGGTCTGATACGGGTAAACATCGCCGCGCGTGCGGATCGCCATGACGATCTCTTCGAGCGCGGTGTTCCCAGCCCGCTCACCGATGCCGTTGATGGTGCATTCGATCTGACGCGCGCCGCCTTCCAGGGCTGCCAGCGAGTTGGCGACGGCGAGCCCGAGATCATCATGGCAATGAGCCGAGAAGATCGCCTTGTCGCTGTTGGCAACGCGCTCGCGCACCGAGCGGAACATCTCGCGATGCTCGTCGGGCGTCGCATATCCGACCGTGTCCGGCAGATTGATGGTGGTGGCGCCGGCCCTGATGGCCGCATCGACGCACTGGCACAGATAATCGATCGGCGTGCGGGTCGCATCCATGGCCGACCATTCAACATCCTCGACCAGGTTCCGGGCCCGCGCCACCGTGGCCAGGATGATGTCGAGAACCTCGGCCTGCGTCTTGCGCATCTGATGTTCGAGATGAATCGGCGAGGTCGAGACAAACGTGTGAATGCGCCCGCGCTGCGCCACACGTACGGCCTCTCCGGCCCGGTCGATGTCGGCATTGATGGCTCGCGCCAGGCCGGCGACCGTGGCACGCTTCATGCGCTTGGCGATCGCCTGCACGGCCTCGAAATCGCCGATCGAAGCGATCGGGAAGCCGGCCTCGATGATGTCGACGCCCATCGCATCGAGCATGTCGGCGATGTCGAGCTTCTCCTCGAAGGTCATTGTCGCGCCGGGCGATTGCTCACCGTCGCGCAAGGTGGTGTCGAAGATCAGGACCTGGGATTTGGCATTGCCGGTCTGGGAATGGCTGGACATGGGACGTTCCTCGTGGCGGTGGCCCGCTTCGCCTTGTCAGCGCTCATAGCTGATTTGTGGCAGGCGTGCAGTGGGCAATTGATCGTCTGTGGCGGAGGGCATGCGCTCAGGCGGCGGTGCGCCCGGTGCCTTGCCATGCGATCCCCTGAGAGCCCAGGCACGCGCCCGGACGGCCCTCAGGGGCTGCTAAGCAGCAGGCCGAGGCCAAGCGACGGAGCAGCCGGCCGCGAGCCCGCGAGAAACTCGCAAGTCAGGGCGCGGAATATGGCGGCGTCGAACGTCATGAGCTAGTGATACGGTGCCACAACCGATCTGGCAAGGCTGACATGAGACGCGATGACTTCAACCGCTTCTGCCGGTCCCTGCCCCGCACCAGCCATGTCGCGCAGTGGGGCGGGGCTGATGTCTGGAAAGTTGGCGAAGAGGGCCAGGCCAAGGTTTTCGCCATCGGCATGGGCGATGGGGGCAGCGGCGATCGGCTCGCGGTCTCGTTCAAGTGCTCGCGCATGAGCTTTGACATGCTCAGGGACGCGCCCGGCTTCCGGCCCGCCCCCTATCTTGCCTCGCGCGACATGATCTGGCTTCAGCGCACATCGCAGGAAAGCATGGTTGACGATGCATTCAAGGCCTACCTGCGCGAAAGCCACCGGCTGGCCTCGCTGAACCTGACAAAGGCGTGCCAGCGCCGCCTGGGCCTGAACCAGACCACGGCAGAGCGTTCCTAAGGCGGGGGCCGGATCCGCGGCTGGCGCGGCTGCACGCGGGCATAGCCCTCCGGCTCGTCGAAGCGCGCCGGATCCTGCGGCCCGAATGCCACGCTGATCGCCTCGCTGCCTCCGGTGATGCCAGACATCGTGGCCAGCGTGCGCAGCATCACGCCCTCGGCCGTCAGGCAGGTCGTGCCTTCGCTGTTCTTGTCGCGGTAGCGCCAGATCGTGCAGGCAAGACCGGCAATCTGTGCGGTGCCCTCCTTTGTGAAGGTGGCATCCGGCGCGGGGCCAAGCTGCGCCTGCTGAACGAGAACCGGCATGTCCATGATGCGGCGCGCCTCCTGCATCGCGATGAAACCCCGGCCCTTGCCATGGTCCGCCACGGACCAGCCGATTCCCGGCACATCGACGCGCAGCTTCTGGAGCGATTGCGACCACTCCATGCGGGTGGTGATCGCTTCGGAACCGGCTGGCCCGCCGAGCGCCCGGTAATCGACCGCCACGTCACGCAGCGGCCGCAGCACGGGCTTGTCCTGCGCCATCGCCGGAGCGGCGGCAAACATCGCGGGCAGCAGCATCGCAAACCATCTGGCCGGTGAGACACGCGTGGGCATGGTGCCCCTCCCCTCGATGCGCCGAACATGGGCGCATGGCACGCGCCGGATCAGCAGGACCGGAGGCTGGCACTGTCGACCTGCCGGAACAAGGCTTTTCTTGGCGCCGGCCGCTGGCAATCTGCCCTTGCATCGGACGCCGCCACAGTCCACTTGGGCGGCCATGGCCCCGCCCCTTCTCACCCTCAAGGATGTCCGCCACGGTTTTGGCGGCCAGCCCTGCCTCGATGGCACCGAACTTGCCGTCTCGCCGCGCGACCGCATCTGCCTGATCGGCCGCAACGGCTCCGGCAAGTCGACCCTGCTCAGGATCGCAGCGGGGTTGATCGACCCCGAGCGCGGGGAGCGCTTCGTGCACCCCGGCGTCACCATGCGCTATCTGCCGCAGGAACCTGATTTTGCCGGCTTCGCCACCACGCGCGCCTATGCTGAGGCAGGGCTCGCGCCGGGCGATGACGCCTACCGGGTGAGCTACCTGCTCGAACAACTTGGCCTTTCCGGCGAGGAAGACCCGTCCTGCCTCTCCGGTGGCGAGGCCCGGCGCGCGGCCCTGGCCCGCACGCTGGCACCCGAGCCCGACCTGCTGCTGCTCGACGAGCCGACCAATCATCTCGACCTGCCGGTCATCGCCTGGCTGGAGCAGGAACTGGCCTCATCGAAGAGCGCGCTGGTGCTGATCAGCCATGACAGGCGCTTTCTTGAAAGCCTGTCGCGCGCCACCGTCTGGCTCGATCGCGGCAAGGCAAGGCGGCTCGACCAGGGCTTCGCCAGCTTCGAGGCCTGGCGCGACAAGGTGCTGGAAGAGGAAGAGCTTGAGCGCCACAAGCTCGACCGCAAGATCGCCAACGAGGAACACTGGCTGCGCTACGGCGTGACCGCCCGGCGCAAGCGCAACGTCAAGCGACTTGGCAACCTGCACGCCCTGCGCGAGGAGGCCCGCACCTATCGCCGCGCCCAGGGCAACATCACGCTGGCCGTGACCGAGGCCGAAACCGCCGGCAAGCTGATGATCGAGGCGAAATCCATCGCCAAGAGCTATCATGGCCGACCCATCGTCGGCGAATTCTCGATCCGGATCTCGCGCGGCGAGCGTGTCGGCATCGTCGGGGCCAATGGCGCGGGCAAGACCACGCTGATCAACATGCTCACCGGCGGCCTTGCACCCGACAGCGGCACGGTCGTGCTCAGCCCCTCGACGCAGCTTGCCACGCTCGACCAGCGCCGCGACAGCCTCAAGGACGAGTGGACACTGGCCGAGGCCATGACCGACGGGCGCGGCGACTTCATCGATGTCGCCGGCGAGCGCAAGCACGTCATGGGCTATCTCAAGGACTTCCTGTTCACGCCAGAGCAGGCCCGCACGCCGATCAGGGTTCTCTCCGGCGGCGAGAGGGGGCGGCTGATGCTGGCCCGCGCGCTGGCCAAGCCTTCCAACCTTCTGGTGCTGGACGAGCCGACCAACGACCTTGACCTCGAAACCCTCGACCTGCTCCAGGAAATGATCGCCGACTACAGCGGCACCGTCATCCTTGTCAGCCATGACCGCGACTTTCTCGACCGCACGGTCAACGCCGTGATCATGGCGGACGGCGCAGGCCGGTTCACCACCTATGCCGGCGGCTACACCGACATGGTGACCCAGCGCGGCGAGGGCGTGACGGCGCGCAAGGGCCAGGGCAACCGGCTTTCCGCCATGGCCAAGGGCGCAGAGGCTTTGCCCGCCCCGCCGGCGCGCGAAGCCAAGGCGAAGCTGACCTTCAAGGACCGCCACGCGCTCGAAACCCTGCCCGCCACCATCAACAAGCTGCATGCCGACATCGACAAGCTGAACGCGCTGCTGGCCGAGCCCGGCCTGTTCGAGGCCAATCCGGGCCGTTTCAACAAGGCGGTGGAGGCGCTGGCACTGACGCAAAGGCGGCTGGGCGAATGCGAAGAGGAATGGCTGAGACTGGAACTTCTGCGCGAGGAAGCAGAATCGTAGAACAGCGCCGTCTCAGCATGTTGCGCCCCATCTCCCCTTGCGGGGGAGGGTCAGGCAGAGGGGTAGGGCACGCCCAGGCCGGCACCACGATCCTCATCCGTATGCCCACGCCGAAGGCCGCCTTGCGGGGATGGGTTTAGATCTGTGATCAAGTGACCTTATGGACATCCATAAGGACAGAGCCTTCGGGCGCCTTGATATTGTTGAGACGGGGCGTCGCCGTCGCTGGAGCGCGGCTGCAAAGGAGCGGATCGTTCTGGAGAGCATGAGCGGCCCGCGTCAGATAGCTGCGACTGCTCGGCGAAACCGAGGACCGGCTGTGGGACCTCACCGATCAGATTCCCCGGAGGTTGGGGTCCTCTGGATCTACGACACCGACGAGCGACAAACCATGGCCGTCACGGCGTTCGGCATCGAGCCCCTCAAAGAGCTTATCGCAGACCAGCCTTGCGTCTTCCACGGAAGATGGGCATCGATTCCACGGCATCGTGGGCAGCCGTTCCCCGCCTCGGGCAGGCTGGCCGACTGGTTCAGGGAGCAAGGCTCGATGCGTCGGGTCAAGCCGTTTTATTGTGGCGGCGTGCTTGCGCAGGCTTTCTCCGGTGAAGGGCAGTCGGTGAGCGTTATGGACGAGCCGGTCGAGGATGGCATCAGCAAGGGTCGGATCGCCGATGGCTTCATGCCAGTGCTCGATCGGGAGTTGGC
>Ga0164293_10000074_pt1 | contig 63610 bp, 61 predicted proteins | sample GEODES118metaG_FD_111487 | JGI IMG/M metagenome (GOLD analysis project Ga0164293, IMG submission 111487) | Eutrophic lake water microbial communities from Lake Mendota, Wisconsin, USA - GEODES118 metaG | ecosystem: Environmental > Aquatic > Freshwater > Lake | place: USA: Lake Mendota...
CAACGACAGAGGGGCGGGCATCGCGGAGCTCCAGACCGGGATCGGAGCCTTGTTGTCGCGTCCTGAGACCCGCCTATGTAGTTGCGCAGTCCCGCCTATCTAATCGTCGCCGGACAATGCCCTGTTCGCCAGCGATGCCGAAGGCATCCCAGAAGAAATCGACGACATCCCTGCTGCTGAGCGGGCAAAGAGCAGGTGGGCAGCACTGGAAGCACTGGTGGGCGCTGAACCACGCCTAAAGCAGGTGGCAGCAGATCTGGTTGCCCACTTTGAGCAACGCTCACGCACCCAACCAGGCAAGGCGATGGTGGTGGCGATGAGCAGGGATATCTGTGCTCGCCTCTATGACGCCATCGTTGCCCTGCGCCCTGACTGGCACGACGACGACCCGAAGAAAGGTGCCATCAAGGTGGTGATGACGGCATCGGCATCAGACGAAGCGCACCTCCAACCCCACCACACCACCAAACAGCAGAAGAAGGATCTGGAGAAACGCTTCAAGGATCCTGCTGACCCTCTCAAGATCGTGCTGGTGCGGGATATGTGGTTGACGGGATTTGATGCCCCATGTATGGCGACGATGTATGTGGATAAACCGATGAAGGGGGCAAACCTGGCGCAGGCGATTGCCCGTGTGAACAGGGTTTTCAAAGACAAACCAGGCGGTCTGGTGGTCGATTACATCGGCATCGCCCCCCAACTCAAGGAAGCACTGGCGACCTACACAGCATCGAAGGGCAAGGGTGCTCCAACGATTGATACCAGTGAGGCGCTGCGGATCCTCAAAGAAAAACTCCAGGTTGCCCGTGACTTGCTCCATCCCATCGACTGGAGTGGGTTCAAGGATCCCAAGACCGCAATGGCGCTGCTGCCGAACTGCCTGGATCACATCCTGGCGATGTCTGATGGAAAGAAGCGATATTGCGACACCGTGCTGTCAATGACCAAGGCGTTTGCACTCTGCGGAACGCTGGATGAAGCGATGGCGCTCAATGATGAGGTGACCTTCCTCCATGCAATCCGAGCGCCTCTGGTCAAAGGTGATGGGGGGGGCGGCGATGGTGGAGCCCCGAAGAATGTTGGTTTTGAGTTGCGCCAACTGCTCTCTGAGTCATTGGTGGCAGAAGGCATCACTGATGTCTTTAAGGTTGCGGGTCTTGAAAAACCAGACATCAGCATTCTGTCGGATCAGTTCCTGGCAGAGGTGAGCAAGATCCCCCAGAAAAACCTGGCGGTTGAACTGCTCCAGCGGTTGCTGAGAGAAGAAGTTCAAACTCGCTTTAAGACCAACGTGGTCAAGCAGAAGCGATTTAGTGAACTGCTCCAGGCATCCCTTAACAAATATGCCAACCGCTCTATCGAGGCGGCACAGGTGATCGAGGAACTGATTGCGATGGCAAAGCAGTTCCGTGATGAGGCAGAGAAGGTCGAGGCAATGGGGTTGTCTTCTGCTGAGGTTGCCTTCTACGACGCCCTGGCGAACAACCAGTCAGCACACGACCTGATGGACGATGAGGTGCTGATGAGGATGGCAAGGGAACTAGCAGAGAAACTGAGAGGAAACCTCAGCATCGACTGGCAATACAAAGAAAACGTTCGGGCACGACTACGAACGATGATCAAGGCACTGCTGAAACGCTACAAATATCCGCCTGATCAGGAGGCAGCGGCGATTGACCTAGTAATGATTCAGGCAGAAACTCTTTCCGAGGATCATATGCAAGGGATCAAATGAAAAGTTATTATCGAGTGGTGCTTGGAAAGGGCGTCACTTCGGTCCTTTTGTTTGGCAGGTATTGTTAAAGCCAAGCTCCGGTTCGCCAGATGGGCATTTGGGATTATTTGTCGTTCTTGTGATTCCGCCGCTCAATCGGAGGACTCCGGCCCCGTTCCACAGGGAATACTTGCAGCCCCAGACGTCTTTGCCATTAATATCTTTTTTGCCTGCGATCAAGGAGTCGTGGCCTAGCTCATTGAAGCCTGCTGAGTTGTACTCGCATCTGACGAACTGACAGTTGTCTGCCCCTACATAGGCAAAGCCATGGGGGCATTGGTTTCCTCCGGCGATGTCAGCCCCCTGCTGGTTGGTTTGCTTTTGTGGGCTTGGGGGATCAGCGGTTCCTGTCATCGCTTTAACGCAGCCTGCATAGTCTTTGGCCTCTAGGCAGAGCCGGTGAATCTTTGGCTCTACCTCCGCATTTGCGGGTAGAACAGCAAAAGCAATTGAAGCGGCAAGCAGGTTGAGTCGATTCATCGATTTACCTCCTTTGGATGTTCTGGGCTTCTTGATTGACGATAGGGCGGCTATGGCCTCGTTCAGCGGTGCAGCAGGTGGCGCAGCAGGCTCAGCAGCAGGATCGTGCCCCAGAGCGTGGCCACCAAGCGACCGCGATTCGCGGCCAGGGGTTGAAGGGCCGCAGGCAGGTGCTGGCCGTTGCGGATCAGCAGCTCCGTGGCGAGCACCAGCAGTAGCAGGGGCAGCCCGAGGGCGAGCAGGAGGGTGGGGTTCATGGCAGGGTTTGCGGCCCACGGCAAGATGGCACCACTTCGCCGCCCCTGAAGCTCTGCCTGTGTCGCCGCCGTCCTCGCGCTCCCGCCGCCGCAGCGGCACCCCCTCCCCCCGCTTCGCCGGGGTCGGGCGGCGCAGGGCACTGGTGCTGGGCCTTTGCTTCGGCCTCGGCTATGGGCTGGTGCATCGGTTCTCCCTGCTCCATTTCGGCGATGGCAAGGGCCTCGGCGGCAGCCAGCAGTTCGGGGTGAAGGCCTTCCCTGGCACCAGCCTGGAGGAGCTGCGCAAACGCAGTGGCTCCGCTTCCCCCTCCCTCCGCGCCGACCTCGAGCAGATCGAGGCAGAGCAGCGGCGGGCCCGGGAAGAGAAGGAACAGGCCCGCCGCGACGCCGAGATCGAGCAGCGCAACAACGAGGAGGGCGACCGCCGTCAGCGGGAGGACGAGCGGGCGCGGCTGGAGGAGCTGCAGGCCCCTTCGCCCCCTCCGGCCGCGCCGGAGCCGCCGATCGATTCGCCGCTGCTTTCGCCCCCGCCGCCTGATCCCCAGGCCACCGCGCCGGTTGTGCCGCCTGAGCCCCCAACCCAGCCCTGATCTGCCACAGTTCGGGCAGTGCTCCGGCTCCCTCATGCGCGCGCCGCAATCTCTCGTTCAGGCGGCCCTGAATCGTCTCGCCGCCCGCATCGGCAGCGGCCTGGCCGATACCGCCGCCGAATTGGCCGTGCTCGCCCAGGACGCCCCGGGCCGCCTGCAGCAGGAATTCAGCCTGTTCTGGGAGGAGGTGGAGCAGGAAGCCCAACGGCTGGAAAGGGAGGAGCCCACGGCGGGCGGCTCCAGCGCTAACCCCAGCTCCGGCTCCTCGCCCCGCCCCTTCTCTTCCTGGACAGGGGGCTCCGCAGCTCCGGCCGCTGACCGGCAGGCCAGGCCGTGGCCGCCCAGCTCCGATCCCCAGGACCAGATCGATGCCCTGCGGGCCCGCGTGGCGCAGCTGGCTCGCCAGCTGGAGCAACCACCCCAGGGGCAGGGTTGATGGGGGCATTCGCCCTTCCCGGCCGATCGCGCCTCTGGCGTTCGCTGCGCATCTGGCGGCTGGCGCTGCAATTGGCGGCAGGCCTCTGGTGGGATGCCCGCCGCTGGACCTATCCCGGCGGCTTCACCCCCGAACGCCAGGCCGCCCGCCAGCGCCGCCGCGCCCGCTGGCTCACCCAGCAGTTCCTTGAGCTGGGCTCGGCCTTCATCAAGCTCGGCCAGCTGCTTTCCGCCCGGCCCGATGTGCTCCCCGCCGATGTGGTGGAGGAGCTGGCCCATCTCCAGGACCGGGTGCCCGCCTTTCCGTTCGAGGTGGTGCAGTCGATCCTGGAGCAGGAGCTGGGCGAACGCCGGGCCGAGATCATCGATCTGGCGGTGGAGCCGCTCGGCTCCGCCAGCCTCGCCCAGGTACACCGCGCCAGCCTGCGCAGCGGCCGCCAGGTGGTGTTCAAGGTGCAGCGGCCCGGGCTGGAGCGCTTGTTCCGGCTGGATTTGGAGGTGCTGCAGCAGGTGGCGGCGGCGGTGCAGCGCCATCCCCGCTGGGGGCAGGGGCGCGACTGGCTGGCGATCGCCAAGGAATGCCGCCGGGTGCTGTTGCGGGAGCTCGATTTCCGGCTTGAGGCCGAGCATGCGGCCCGCTTCCGCCAGCAGTTCTACGACGATCCCACCATCCGCATTCCGGCGGTGATCTGGGAGCTCAGCTCCCGCCGGGTGCTCTGCCTCGATTACGTGCCCGGCATCAAGATCAATGATCGCCAGGCCCTGCTGCAGGCCGGGATCGATCCGGCAGCCGTGGCCGAGAGAGGAGCCGCCAGCTACCTGCAGCAGCTGGTGCGCTTCGGCTTCTTCCACGCCGATCCCCATCCGGGCAACCTGGCGGTGGCCGGGGATGGGGCCCTCATCTACTACGACTTCGGGATGATGGGGCAGATCTCCGAGCGCCTGCGCAGCCGCATCGGCCGCATGGTGCGCGCCGCTGCGGTGCGGGATGCCGCGGCGCTGGTGGGGGAGCTGCAGCAGGCCGGTGTGATCGACTCCCACATCGACCCCGGTCCGGTGCGGCGTCTGGTGCGGCTGATGCTCAATGAGGCGCTGACACCGCCGTTCAGCGCCAACGTGCTCGAGCGGCTCTCCGGTGATCTCTACGACCTGGTGTACGGCCAGCCGTTCCGGCTGCCGCCCGAACTGATCTTCGTGATGCGGGCCCTCTCCACCTTCGAGGGGGTGGGCCGCAGCCTCGATCCCGGCTTTAGCCTGGTGGCGATCGCCCGTCCGTACCTGCTTCCTCTGATGACTTCCAGCGGGAACGGCCCCAACGAACTGTTCAGCGAAATCACCCGGCAGGCGGCGGACGTGGGCAGCCGTGCCCTCGGCATTCCGCGCCGTCTGGATGAAAGCCTTTCCCGGATCGAGCAGGGCGATCTCCAGGTGCAGATCCGGGCCGGCGAAACCGACCGCCTGCTGCGCCGCCTGGCCCTGGCCCAGCAGAGCAGCGGCCAGTCGTTTCTGCTGGGAGGCCTGGCGGTGGCGGCGGCTCTGCTGGCCACCAGCGCCAGGCCGGCGCTCGTGGCTGTGCCTCTGGTGCTGGGGCTGCCCGTGGGCATCACCTGGCTGAAGCTGCAGGCCAGGCTCGGGCGCGATGGACGTGTGGATCAGTTGGCGGGTCAGCTGCCGCGATCGGGCAGCTGACCACTTTGCCTCCTGACGGTGTCAGGAGGCGGGCACCGCTCAGGCGGTGGGGGCCTCTTTGGCTTCGTCGGGAACCTTGCCGTCGGGGGTGAGCTTGTCGATCACCTGGGGCAGGGTGGTGGCGATGAATTCGGTGGCCTTGTCGGTGTCGATGCCGAGCTTGTTGGCGAATTCCTGGAGAGGGGAATTGCCGAGCACCTTGGTGATCTGCTCGGGGGTGATCTCCTTGTTCTCATCCAGGCCGACCCAGCTGGCAAACATGTCAGCGGCATCGCCGTTGCGGAACTTCTCGGACAGCCCCTGGAGGCCGCCGTTGTCCTTGAGGAACTGGTTGAGGGCAGGGGCTTTGTCGCCCGCCACCGCGGAGACCACCGTGCTGAACAGATTGTCGAAAAGAGCCATCGGGCCTGCTTCGAGAACGCATTAACAATGGCGGACGGTAGAGCAGGGAAGGGATCGGTTTCCCGGCCTTCGTGCCCTATGACAACCGGCCCCTCTTCTGCCTGCGCCGCCGCTCAGCCGCGGCCGCGGGGGCCCCTGTCCTCCACGCCGGCATACACGGCCTGGCTGCCGAGTTCGTCCTCGATGCGCAGCAGCTGGTTGTACTTGGCCACCCTGTCGGAGCGGCTGAGGGAACCGGTCTTGATCTGGCCGGCCCGGGTCGCCACCGCCAGGTCGGCGATCGTGGTGTCCTCCGTTTCGCCGCTGCGGTGGCTGATCACGCTGGTGTAACCGGCGCGCCCGGCCAGATCGATGGCCTGCAGCGTCTCGGTGAGCGAGCCGATCTGGTTCACCTTGATCAGGATCGAGTTGGCCACACCCCGTTCGATGCCCTGCTGCAGGCGGCTGGTGTTGGTCACGAACAGGTCGTCGCCCACCAGCTGCACGGTGCGGCCCAGGCGCTCGGTGAGCAGGCTCCAGCCCTCCCAGTCGTCTTCCGCCAGGCCATCCTCGATCGAGACGATCGGGTAGCGGCTCACCAGTTTGGCCAGCTCCTCCACCATCTCGGCACTGCTGTAGCTGCCGCCGCCGAAGCCGTAGCGGCCATCCTTGTAAAACTCGGTGCTGGCCACGTCCAGGGCCAGGGAGATCTGGTCGCCGGGGCGGTAGCCGGCCTTCTCGATCGCCTGCACCAGGATGTCGCCGGCGGCATCGTTGCCCAGGTCCGGGGCGAAGCCCCCTTCATCGCCTACGGCGGTGCTCATGCCCCGTTCGTGCAGCAGCCCCTTCAGGGTGTGGAACACCTCCGCCCCCATGCGCAGCGCCTCGCGGAAGCTGCTGGCGCCATGGGGCACGATCATGAATTCCTGGAAGTCCAGGCTGTTGGAGGCGTGGGCCCCGCCGTTGATCACGTTCATCAGCGGCACCGGCAGCAGGCTGGCCAGCGGGCCTCCCAGATAGCGGTAGAGGGGCAGATTGAGGCCGCGGGCGGCGGCATGGGCGGTGGCCAGGCTCACTGCCAGGATCGCGTTGGCCCCGAGGGCGCTCTTGTTGTCGCTGCCGTCGAGTTCCGACATCGCGGCATCCACGGAGGCCTGGTCGAGGGCGCTGAGGCCGCAGAGGGCCGGGGCGATCCGCTCCTCGATGTTCTCCACCGCCTTGCCCACGCCCTTGCCGAAATAGGCCTTGCCGCCATCCCGCAGTTCGTGCGCCTCGTGGGCCCCGGTGCTGGCACCGCTGGGCACGATCGCCCGGCCGCTGGCCCCGCCCTCCAGGTAGACCTCGGCCTCCACGGTGGGGGTGCCGCGGGAATCGAGCACCTCGCGGGCCAGGATCGATTCGATGGCGAGATCGAGGGAGTCGTACACGGCGGAGGACCTGGGAATCGGCTGGATCCTATGGGCCGCCCCCACCCGAGCATTTGTGCCCGTTCCTACCGCCACCCCACCTTCTGTTCCGGCACGCCTCCGGGGGGCGGCGGTCACAATGGGGCGGTCCAGGACCTGCCGCCCATGCGTTTGCTCCACACGATGCTGCGGGTGGGCGAGCTCGAGCGTTCCCTTGCCTTCTACACCGATGTGCTCGGCATGCGCCTGCTGCGCCGCCGCGAATCGCCCGAAGGCCGCTACACCCTGGCGTTCGTCGGCTATGGCGACGAGAGCGATACGGCCGTGCTCGAACTCACCCACAACTGGGACACCGACCACTACGAGCTGGGCAGCGCTTACGGCCACATCGCCATCGGCGTGGACGACATCGTGGCCACCTGCGCCGGCATCGCCGCGCGGGGCGGACGGGTGGTTCGGGAACCCGGGCCGGTCAAGGGTGGCACCACCGTGATCGCCTTCGTGGAGGATCCCGATGGCTACCGGATCGAGCTGATTCAGCTCGCCTCCAGGGCCCCCCTTCCCTGACATGTCCCCCCAGCGTTCCCCGGCCATGACCCGGACCCAGGCCAGCCTCACCAGCGATCCCGACCGTTTCAGCGATGCCGCCTGGGATCTGCTGATCGCCAGCCAGGACCAGGCCCGTCGCTGGCGACACGCCGCCATGGACGTGGAGCACCTGCTGCTGGCCCTGCTGCTCGACCGCCGCTTCCGCTCCTGGGTGGAGCCGCTGCCGATCGATGAGGATCGCCTGCTCGACCGGTTGGAGGCCTTCTGCGCCGATCTGCCCGACGCCGCCGGCGCGAACCTCTACATCGGCGATGCGCTTGAGGATCTGCTGGAGGCGGCCGACCGCCGCCGCAGCGCCTGGGGCTCGCGGGTGCTGGATGTCTCCCACCTGCTGCTGGCCCTGCTGGAGGAACCCCGGCTCGGCGCCGCCCTGCTGGCGGAGGAGGGTCTCAGCGAGGACCTGCTGATGCGTCAGTGGCGGCCGCTGATCGAGGCGCCTTCCTCCCCCCCTGCCGCCGCCCCCGCTTCCCTTGCTGCCTCCCCGGCCCCCGCTGCCACTGGGGGACTGGCCCGCACGGCCGGGTTCCGCGCCACCGATGACTGGATCGATGCCGACCGGGGCCCCGGCCCAGCCGCGCCCCCCCCGCCTGCCGCTGCCCCTGCCCCCCCCTCCGGGCCGGCCCCTGCCGCCGCCGAAGCCGGCCTGCGGCTGGAGCCGGTGGAGGAGCCGGAGACCAGTGCCCTCGATCGTTATGGCCGCGATCTCACCGCCGCGGCCCGGGCCGGTGAACTCGATCCGGTGATCGGCCGCGACAGCGAGCTGCGGCGCCTGATCCAGGTGCTCTCGCGGCGCAGCAAGAACAATCCGGTGCTGATCGGCGAGCCCGGCGTGGGCAAGACGGCGGTGGTCGAATCCCTGGCCCAGCGGATCGTGGCCGGTGAGGTGCCCGATGGGCTCAAGGGGTTGCGGCTGGTGGCCCTCGACCTCGGCGCCCTGATCGCCGGGGCCAAGTTCCGCGGTCAGTTCGAGGAGCGGCTGCGCAGTGTGCTCGCCGAAGTGCGGGAGAACGAGGCCGCCCCGGGCGGGGGGCAGGGGGTGGTGCTGTTCATCGACGAGCTGCACACCGTGGTGAGCAGCGACCGCTCCAGTGCCGATGCCGGCAGCATCCTCAAACCTGCCCTGGCCCGCGGCGACCTGCGCTGCATCGGGGCCACCACCCCTGAGGACTACCGCCGCAGCATCGAGAAGGATCCGGCCCTGGAGCGGCGCTTTCAGCAGGTGCTGATCCGCGAGCCCGACACCGAAACCTGTGTGCAGATCCTGCGGGGCCTGCGGGAGCGCTACGAGCTGCACCATGGGGTGACGATCACCGACGACGCCCTGGTGGCGGCCACCCGGCTGGCCGATCGCTACATCAGCGACCGCTGCCTGCCGGATTCGGCGATCGATCTGGTGGACGAAGCCGCCGCCAAGCTGCGCATGGAGGTGACCTCCAAACCCCAGGTGGTGGAGGCGGCGGAGGCGGAGCTGCGGCGGGTGGAGCTGGCCCTGCTAGCGGCCGAGGCGGCGCCGCTGGAGGAGCGGCTGCAGCGGCAGGAGCAGCGGCGTCAGGCCCAGGAAACGCTGCAGGCGCTGCAGCAGCGCTGGGCCGAGGAGAGGGAGCGGCTGGCGGAGCTGCGCGACCTGCTCCAGCAGGACGAGGACCTCCGCCATGCCATCGCCGAGGCCGAGCGGGATGGGGAGCTGGAGGAGGCGGCCCGGCTCGAATACGACCAGCTCCATGGCCTCCAGCAGCGGCGTGTTGCCCTGGAGGCGGAGCTGCAGGTGGATCCGATGCTGCGGGAGCAGGTGGAGGAGGGCGACATCGCCGATGTGGTGGCCCGCTGGACCGGCATTCCGATGCAACGCCTGCTGGCGGGCGAACGCCAGAAGCTGCTGGAGCTCGAGCAGCGGCTCGGGGAGCGGGTGATCGGCCAGCCCGAGGCGGTGGCAGCGGTGGCGGCGGCGATCCGCCGCGTCCGGGCCGGCATGCAGTCGCCCAGCCGGCCGGTGGGTTCGTTCCTGTTCCTTGGCCCTACCGGCGTGGGCAAGACCGAGCTGGCCAAGGCCCTGGCCGCTGCCCTGTTCGACGAGGAGGAGGCGCTGGTGCGGCTCGACATGAGCGAGTTCATGGAGCGCAACGCCGTGGCCCGGCTGGTGGGGGCCCCTCCGGGCTATGTGGGCTACGAGGAGGGCGGCCAGCTCACCGAGGCCGTGCGCCGGCGTCCTTATGCGGTGCTGCTGCTCGATGAGGTGGAGAAGGCCCATCCCGAGGTGTTCAACCTGCTGCTCCAGGTGCTCGACGACGGACGCCTCACCGATTCCCAGGGCCGCACGGTGGACTTCCGCCACACGGTGGTGATCATGACCAGCAACCTGGCCAGCCGGGCGATCCTGGAGCGGGCCCGGGCCGAGGCCGGTGGCGGCGAGACGGGCGGCGAGGCCGGCGACGCGGCCGATCGTGCCCTGGAGCAAGCGGTGGAGGAGGCCCTGGCCCGCCAGTTCCGGCCCGAGTTCCTCAACCGCATCGACGAGGTGATCCGCTTCCGGCCCCTGGGCCGGGCTGATCTGCAGCGGATCGTGCGGCTCCAGCTGGCCGAACTGGCGGCCCTGCTGCGGGAGCAGCGGCTGGAGCTCCAGGTGGACGAAGCCGTGGTCTCAGCCCTGGCCGAGCAGGGCTATGAGCCGGAGTACGGGGCCCGGCCCCTGCGGCGGGTGCTGCGACGCCGGATCGAGAACCCCCTGGCCACTGAGTTGCTGGCGGAACAGTTCAGCGGCGCCCGCGGGGTGCGGGTGGAGGCGCTGGAGGGGGGAGAGCAGGGGGCGGCAGGGCCGCTGCGGTTCGTGCCCCTGTGGCCGTAGGTGGGGGGACGTCCGGTAGGGTGGTCGTTTGCCGGCGCGTGCCAACCGGCCCCCACCCTCCGGCCAACCCGTGGAACCCACCACCCAGCCCACCACCGAGAGCGTTGTCGAGCGCAGTCCCGATCCGGACGACCTTGATGGTCTGGAGCCGGCCGGCGACGGTTTCGTGGCCGGCACCATGGCCGAGCTGCGCAAGGTGGTGTGGCCCAGTCGTCAGCAGCTGTTCAGCGAAGCGGTGGCGGTGATCCTGATGGTGGGTCTTTCCGCTGCCGTGATCGCTGCCGTCGATCGTTTCTACGGCTGGGTCTCCACGCAGGTGTTCCGCTGAAATGATGTCTTCCGTGAGTGATGTGCCCGAGCTCGACCACGATCTCCCCGCCTTGACCGATCCGGTCTCCGACCTGAGCTCCGACCTGGGCCAGGAGTCCGCCGACCTCGCCGTGGCCGAGACCGCTCTGGAGGCCGGTCTGGAGGCCGGAGCCCTGCCAGGTCCGGTGGATCCGGCGGCGGAAGTGCTGGAGAAGCCCCAGGTGGCGCGTTGGTACGCCGTGCAGGTGGCCTCCAGCTGCGAGAAGAAGGTGAAGGCCACCCTCGAGCAGCGGGCCGTGACCCTCGGGGTCAGCAACCGGATTCTCGAGATCGAGATTCCCCAGACCCCCGGGGTCAAGATCAAGAAGGACGGCAACCGCCAGGCGATCGAGGAAAAGGTGTTTCCCGGCTATGTGCTGGTGCGGATGATCCTCGACGAGGACACAATGATGGCGGTGCGCAGCACCCCCAACGTGATCAATTTCGTGGGTCAGGAGGAGCGCCGCGCCACCGGCAAAGCCCGTGGTCACATCAAGCCCCGGCCCCTCAGCCGCCAGGAGGTGGAGCGCATCTTCAAGCGCGCCACCGAGAAGAAGCCCGTGGTCAAGGTCGACCTCACCGAAGGCGATCAGATCCTGGTCACGGCCGGTCCGTTCAAGGATTTCCAGGGCGAGGTGATCGAGGTTTCGGGCGAGCGCAGCAAGCTCAAGGCCCTGCTCTCGATCTTCGGCCGGGAAACCCCGGTGGAACTCGAGTTCTCCCAGATCAGCAAACAGAGCTGAGTCTCCGTGGCCGCCTCCCTGCGGAGGGCGGCCCTAGGTGCAGCTTTTCCTTCGGGGAAAGCCCACCACACCGTTCCTCTTCCCGAGGGACGATCCGCAGCTTTCCCCTTCGAGGGAAGTCCGTTCCGTTGCTCAGCCGATGGCCAAGAAAGTCGTTGCCATTATCAAGCTGGCCCTCCAGGCCGGCAAAGCCAACCCCGCGCCGCCGGTGGGCCCTGCCCTCGGTCAGCACGGCGTCAACATCATGGCGTTCTGCAAGGAGTACAACGCTCGTACGCAGGAAAAGGCCGGGTATGTGATTCCGGTGGAGATCTCGGTCTTCGAAGACCGCAGCTTCACCTTCATCACCAAGACCCCTCCCGCCTCCGTGCTGATCTCCAAGGCAGCCGGGATCGAGAAGGGGGCCGCCACGTCCGCCAAGGGGGCCGTGGGTGCCATCAGCCGCGCCCAGCTCGAGGAGATTGCCAAGACCAAGCTCCCCGATCTCAACTGCACCAGTGTGGAGTCGGCCATGCGGATCATCGCCGGCACGGCCCGCAACATGGGCGTTGCCGTCAACGACTGAATCCGGCTCCCGCCGCCTTCCGTTCTGTTTCCATTCACCTGAATCGGGGGAGACCCTTCCGGGTCGTTCGCACCCCATATCCTCATGCCGAAGATTTCCAAGCGTTTTTCCGCCCTCGCCAGCAAGGTTGAGGACCGCACCTACGAGCCGCTCGAGGCCCTCGAACTGGTGAAGGCCAACGCCAACGCCAAGTTCGATGAAACCATCGAAGCCCACGTGCGCCTGGGTATCGACCCCAAGTACACCGACCAGCAGCTGCGTACCACCGTGGCTCTGCCCCACGGCACGGGTCAGACCATCCGCATCGCCGTGATCGCCCGGGGCGAGAAGGTGGCCGAAGCCAAGGCCGCCGGTGCCGACCTGGCAGGTGATGACGAGCTGGTGGATGCGATCGCCGGTGGAGCGATGGACTTCGATCTGCTGATCGCCACCCCCGACATGATGCCCAAGGTGGCCAAGCTGGGCCGGGTGCTCGGTCCCCGCGGCCTGATGCCGAACCCGAAGGCAGGCACCGTGACCACCGATCTGGCCGGTGCGATCAACGAATTCAAGGCCGGCAAACTCGAATTCCGGGCTGATCGCACGGGCATCGTGCACGTGCGCTTCGGCAAGGCCAGCTTCGATGCAGCCAAGCTGCTCGACAACCTCAAGGCCCTGCAGGAGACCATCGACCGCAACAAGCCCAGCGGTGCCAAGGGCCGTTACTGGCGCTCCCTCTATGTGACCTCCACCATGGGCCCTTCGGTGCCGGTGGACTTCACCAGTCTCCAGGACCTCAAGCAGGAGGGCTGAGGCCGCTTCGGCGGTGTTGTAGTGTCATTTTCTGGCTTCGTGCCAGAAGGGCACGCGCCCTACCCAAGACAGCAGGTTGCCGGGGCCTTCGGGTTCCTTGTGTAAGCCCTGCCGAGGTGCACGCGACAGGTTCCTCCCCGGCTTCCTCTTGAGGAGTGTCGAACGGTGGGAGCCGGCCGCAGCCTCGAAGCGTCCCGGCTTGCCGGGATGGGTCCGGTCTCGCCGGGCTTCTGGGCTGCGTACCCGGCTTGTTCCCCCGATCCGTTCCACTTCCTATGGGCCGCACGCTGGAGAGCAAGCAACAGATCGTCGAAGAGCTCAAAGGGCTCCTCGGTGAGGCCGAACTGGCGCTGGTCCTTGATTACAAGGGCCTGTCCATCAAGGAGATGTCTGACCTGCGGACCCGTCTGCTGGCCAGCAACGGTGTCTGCAAGGTGACCAAAAACACCTTGATGCGCCGTGCCATCGATGGCAACAGCGCCTGGACGGAACTCGATTCCCTGCTCACCGGCACCAACGCTTTCGTCCTGGTCAAGGGCGATGTGGGTGGTGCGGTGAAGGCCCTTCAGTCCTTCCAGAAGGACACGAAGAAGTCGGAAGTGAAAGGTGGCCTTTTCGAAGGCAAATTCCTTTCCCAGAACGACATCAAGGCCATCGGGGATCTGCCCTCCAAGGAGGTGCTCATGGCCCAGATCGCCGGTGCGATCAACGCCGTGGCCACCAAGGTTGCTGTGGGCATCAACGAAGTTCCTTCCGGTCTTGCCCGGGCGCTCAAGCAGCACGCCGAAGGCGAGGGCACGGCCTCCTGAGGCCTGCTCCTGCTGAGCTCAACCGATTGACTGTTCCACCAACAGATCTGTTGCTGATTCCCAATCATGTCCGCTACCACTGATTCCATCCTCGAACAGCTGAAGACCCTTTCGCTGCTGGAAGCTTCCGAGCTCGTCAAGCAGATCGAAGAGGCCTTCGGTGTGTCTGCTGCCGCTTCCGCCGGTGTCGTCATGGCCGCTCCCGCCGCTGGCGGTGCGGCTGAGGCCGTCGAAGAGAAGACCGAGTTCGACGTCATCCTCGAAGGCTTCGATGCCGCTGCCAAGATCAAGGTGCTGAAGGCCGTCCGCGAGGCCACCGGCCTCGGCCTGGGCGAAGCCAAGACCCTTGTGGAAGCTGCTCCCAAGGCCGTCAAGGAAGGCATCAACAAAGACGAAGCCGAAGCCCTCAAGAAGACCCTCGAAGAGGCCGGCGGCAAGGTCACCGTCAAGTGATCCAGCCGGGACCGGCTTGCGCCGGTTCCATCGCTTCCTCCGTGCCGGCCCCCCAGGGGGCCGGTTTTTTGATGGCCCGGGGGCGTCGGGGTTGCCCATGAAAAAAGCCCCGCCGAAGGCAGGGCTTTTGAGGAGAACGTTTCTGGGAGTCTTTCCTCGTTTCGACCCCGGAAGTGCGTCCTGCACTCCTCACACCCCAGAAACTTACGGGAAGCTGTCCGGTGCGTCGAGGCGGAGGGGGCGGAGTTTCAACTGGCCTCCACCCCGCCGTCGCCTGCGGGGGCTCATTCCCGGAACGGGATCACCTGCAGGGCGATCGCCCGGCCGGGAATCGCCACGCGGCCCAGGTCGGTGCTGGAGGGGAGCTCCGGCTCCAACCTGCGGCCCCCGAGACGGGCCATGGTGGTGGGCGGCCTGCGGTTGCCTTCGGCCTGCACGATCAGCTGGCCCAGCGAGGTGGCATTGGCGAAATACAGGTGATTCAGGGTCTGGCTGCCGTAGCTGCGGCGTTGCAGTTCCCAGCCCGGATCCAGCTGGATCGCCACGAAGCCCTCGCGGTCGCGTCGGGGGATCTCCCCCCGGCCCACCACCAGAGCTGTGGGTTCGTTCGGGGAGAGCACCTGCAGCAGCAGCACGTTGCCCACCTGCTGGAGCCGCAGGCGGTGGCTGGTGGCCAGATCTTCCTGCCCCACCCGCAGCGAATAGCCGTTGCTGTCGAGGTAACGGTTGCAGATGCCGGTGTAGTCGAAGCGGTTGAGGCTCGGATCCACCAGGCCATCCCGGCGGGCTTCCCAGCAGCGGGGTTCGGGCTGCACCTGCTCCAGCACCAGCAGGTTCCAGTCGCTGCGGCCCACCGGGCGGGCGAGCACGGCGAACTGGGACGCCTCCACCGGGCGGCTGTCGAACAGGCCGGCTGCCCGCACCAGGGTGGGGGAGACCGCCGCCAGCAGGGTGCTGCCGATGCCGAGGCCCGCCAGGGCCAGGTAGGTTCGCTGCATGGCCTGCATCCTGGGGTTTCCTGGCATGAGGACCAATTCAAACGAACCTGGCAAGGGGGAGCCCATGGGGGAACAGCCGGTGCGGGTGGTGGCCGCAGCCTGTGATGGGGCCTGCAGCGGCAATCCTGGGCCGGGAGGCTGGGGGGCCCTGCTCCGGTTCGAGGATGGCTCGGTGCGGGAGCTGGGAGGGGCCGATCGGGCCACCACCAACAACCGCATGGAGCTCACCGCCGCGCTGGCCCTGCTGGAGCTGCTGCGCGACCTGCCCCGCCATCCCGAGCTGGTGATCCGCACCGACAGTCGCTACCTGATCGACGGGCTGCACAAGTGGATGGCGGGCTGGAAGCGCAAGGGCTGGCGCACTGCCTCCGGTGGCGCCGTGCTCAACCGCGACCTCTGGGAACAGCTCGACCGGGCCCGGCTGCCGGGCCTCTCGCTGGTGCATGTGCGCGGCCACAGCGGCGATCCTGACAACGACCGTTGTGATGCGATCGCGGTGGCCTTCTCCCGCGGCCAACGGCCGGCCCTGGCCGACGGGGAAGCTCCTGCCCCTGGTACTGCGCCTGTGCCCGCTGCCCAGCCTGAACAGCAGCCTGATCAGCAGCCCGCTCCTGCGGTCCTGCAGCAGTTGCTCACCCGCCTGGAGCTGGCCGATCGGCTGGCCAGCGGCGGCTATGCCCTCAGCTTGGTGGAGCTGGCCCAGCTGGTGGAACTGCCGTTGCGCAGCCTCGAAGGGCGCGAGGCGGGTTGGATCTGGCGCGACTGGCAGGTCCAGCCGCTGGGGGATGGGCGCTGGCGCCTGGAACGCGGCGCGGGAGGATTGGAGACGAGCCACTGAACAGGGGCGCCATGGGCCAGAACCAGACCGGTGCGCTCTACCAGCGCTTCGTCGGACCGCTTCTCCAGCGGGACGATGGGGCCGATGCCGAGCAGTTGAGCCGGATCACACTCACCACCCTCGGCCAGGTGGCCCTGCGTCGCCACTGGCCCCTGGTGGAGACCAGCCTTGCGGGTCTGGCGGGGGAGCTTCAGCGGCGCGACCCGCGCCTGGAGCAGACCCTCTTCGGCTGCCGTTTCAGCAATCCGGTGGGATTGGCGGCGGGATTCGACAAGAACGGTGTGGCGGCGGCGCTCTGGCACCTCTTCGGCTTCGGTTTCGCCGAGCTGGGCACAGTCACCTGGCAGCGCCAGCCCGGCAATCCCCGGCCGCGGCTGTTCCGGCTGGCGGCGGAGCGGGCCGCCCTCAACCGCATGGGCTTCAACAACGACGGCGCCCAAGGGGTGCTGCGCAACCTTGAGCGGCAACAGCTGCCTCCCCCCGGCCAGCGGCCGGCGGTGCTGGGCATCAACCTCGGCAAATCGAAGCTCACCTCGCTCGAGCAGGCCCCCGACGACTACGCCTCCTCGCTGGAGCTGCTGGCCCCGCTCGCCGACTATGCGGTGGTCAACGTCAGCTCCCCCAACACCCCGGGGCTGCGCGATCTGCAGGAGGAAAGCCAGCTGCGGCGCCTGGTGGAGCGGTTGCGGCGCCTGCCGGCCTGTCCGCCTTTGCTGGTGAAGATCGCCCCCGATCTGGAGGACGATGCGATCGATGCCATCGCCCGGCTCGCCTATGAGGAGGGGCTGGCGGGGGTGATCGCCGTCAACACCAGCCAGGACCGGCTGGGGCTCGGGGATCGGCGGCTGGCGGCGACCGGCCAGCGCCTCGACGAGGAGAGCGGCGGCCTGAGCGGCCGGCCGCTTAGGCAGCGGGCCCTGGAGGTGCTGCGGCGGCTGCGGGCCACGGCGGGCCCTGCCCTGCCGCTGATCGGCGTGGGGGGCATCGATTCGGCCGAGAGCGCCTGGGAGCGGATCACCGCGGGCGCCTCGCTGATCCAGGTTTATACCGGTTGGATCTACGAAGGCCCGGAGCTAGTGCCCACGATTCTGGAAGGTTTGGGCGCTCAGCTACAGATTCACGGCCTGCGAGCGATCGGCGAAGCGGTTGGCAGTGGACTGCCATGGCGGTGAAATGCCAGTAGGTTTCGCCTGATGTTTGGAGGAACGGGTGTTTGCCGGGCTTGTCGACGATCTGCGGGAACGCCTGAGCCCTCTGCGCTCCCAAGTGTTCCCTCGGATCATGCTGATGGAACTCCACGATGAGCGGCTCTGCGGCCAACTCCTCAAGAACCATCTCCCCGCTTCCGATCCGATCGATGCGCCGTTGCCCGCCCTCACCTGCCGCCAGGGCATGCCCCTCGAAAAGGAGCCACTCGGCGATCTGATTGGCGATCTGCTCGTGCGCGATGGTCTGCTCGATACCTATCTCCTGGCTTCCCTTCCCCCCCAGGCCGCCCATTGGCGCGTGACCGTGTGGCCGTTCAAGACCATGCCGGCGGATCCGATCAAGGCTCTGCGCCAGCTTGAGCCGGATCTGCATCTCCCCTTCACGCTCGACGAAGCCTTTCTCGATCTGCAGCCGTTGGCTGGAGACCCCGGCCGCATGCTGCTGGCGGCTGCGCCCCAGGCCCTGGTGGAAGCCTGGATCGACGTGTTCAACATCGCCGGGGCCAAGCTGGAACGCCTTTCCCCGGCCCAGAGCTGCCAGTTCGCCGCCCTGCGGCCTCGCCTGGCCAGCGAGCCGGCCCAGCGGTTGGTGGTGCTGATCGATCCCCAGCCCGAGAGCCTGCGCCTGGTGCTGCTGCGGGCCGGTCTGCCGGTGTTCGAACGCTTTCTAGGCGGTACCTCCGAGGCCCAGCTGGCCGAACTGGATCGCTGCCTGGCCTTCTATCGGCGCCAGGAGCCCCAGCTGCGGGATTTCAGCCTGTGGCTCACCGCCCCCACCGACCTGCAGGAGCGTCTCGAGCGCAGTGTGGGTGTGCCGGCTGAGCTGCTGGACCCGGACCCCTTCCCCTCCCTGGTGCTGCAGGGCCTCGTCAGCCGGGGGGAGGAGCCCTGAATTCTCTCTCGCCTTCCCCGGCCCCCGCGCTCGATCTGCTGCGCGAGCGGCGCGAAAGCCTTGGTCTTGAGCCGATCACCAGCGTGCTGCGCGAGCGGCAGCCGCTGCTGCGCAGGGGCCTGGCGATCGGCGGGGCCCTGTTCGGGGCAGCCATGGCGGTCACCGCCCTGGTCTTTCTGCGCCATCAGGTTGTGAAGTCGCAGATGGGACAGCTGCTTTCCTTCGAGGCGGAGGCCGCCGGCCTGCAGGCCCAGCTCACCGCCCGCAAAGGAAAGGTGGAGAAGCTCACCGCCACCAATCGGCAGCTGTCCGAGGCCCTCACCAATGTGCGCACCACCTCGGCCCTGCTCACCGACCTGCAGCTGCGTACCCCGGATGGGGTGCAGCTGATCGGGGCGGAGGTGAAGGGGCCCTCCCTGGTGATCCGCGGCCAGGCCCGCGACCCCCTGGCCTTCGCCCGGATCAACGCGATGCAGCTGGAGCTGGGCCGTTCCCCCCTGCTCCAGGGCGAAGGGGTGAGCCTCGCCAAGGTGGAGCGCGTGGAGGATCGGAACAAGCCCGCACTCTCGGCTTCGGCCACTCCGGCGGAGGCCGCCCTCGCCGCCCTGCCGAACCCGGTGGCCTTCGAGATCACGGCCCCGTTCGCCACCCTGGAGCCCGCCCGTCAGCTGGAGCTGATGCAGCGCCTGGGCTCCGAGGGCATGGCGCGGCGGCTCCAGGCCCTGAGGGGTGAGGGACTGCTATGACCAATCTCCAGGACAACGCTTCCCGCGGATCCGCTCTGCTGCTGCGTCGGCTGTGGCTGTGGCTGCCGGTGGCGGCCGGCACGCTGCTTACGGCCCTGCTGGTGGGGCTCGTGCTGGCTCCTCTGTGGTCCGCCCTGCAGCGCGACAGCCAGCGGCTGCGGGAGCTGGAGGCCATGCGCGACCAGGTCTCGCTGCTGCGCACCCAGCTGCGCAGCCTCGACGAAACCGAGGAGAAGGGGGTGGCCCAGCAGGCCCGGCTCACCACGCTGGTGGCCGGTAGCGGCGACATCTCCACGTTCCTGGCCACGGTCGACAACGAGGCGCGGCTTTCGGGCATTCAGCTCGATCTGTACGAACCCCAGGCCCCGCCGCCCGAGCCTGCCGCCAAGGACAAGGCTGCTGCAACCCCCACTCCCCCGCCGCCCCAGCCCGGCCAGGCCGCTGCCGTGCCGCCTGCCGCCTCGATCGATGTGCCCGGTCTGAAGCGCACCACCATCCTGATGGCGGCCCGGGGCACCTATCCAGCCCTGCTCAGCTTTCTGAAGCGGCTCGAGGCCCTGAATGTGCTTGTGGTGCAGAGCGATCTCAACCTGTCGCTGGAGGACGCCAACAAGGCGCTACCCGGGGGGCAGGCTCCGGCTCGCAAGGTGCTGCTGAAGCTGGCCCTTTCTCTGTATTCGCGCGATCTCGCCAAGGCCCCCGCAGCCGCGGCGCCCGCCACCCCCGCCACCCCCGCGGCTCCGGCCAGTCCAGCGGCGCCAGGCACCCCCGCGGCCCCGGCCGCGCCCGGTAGCCCTGCCGCAGCGCCTGCAGCTCCCGCCGCCCAGGGTGCCCCTTCTGCGGCTGGTACCCCCGCCACTCCCGCCGCCCCCTCGGCATCCCCCGCCCCTGCCCCCCAGCCCGTCAACAAGCCATGAATCAGCGCAATTTCTGGTGGAAATGCCGCGATCTGGATACCATTCGCCCTAATCAAGCAGGGGTCAGGTTGGCTAGCCGGAACGGGCATCAGGCATGGGTGGCCGCTCTGGTGATCGCTGCCTCCGATCTGGCCATGCTGGCTCCGGCGGCCTCGGCACAGTCGGTGGCCCCCCGTGCGGCGGGCTTGGAGATGAAGGTGCGGCGGCTCCCCGATGCCCTGGAGCTGGTGATCGACGGCACCGGCGATTCGCCCCAGTTGCAGCAGGCGATGACCGGCACCACCTGGCAGGGCCGGCTGCAGACCAGCGTGGTCACCGCCCTGCGCCGTGGTCCCCAGCGGTTGGCCCTGCCCGAACTGGGTCTGCAGAGCGTTTCGTTGGCGGGATCCGGCCAGAGCTTCCAGCTGGAGGTGGTGCCGATGCCCGGCTTCCCGGTGAGCCGTCCTGTGGTGAGCGCTGATGGGCGCAGCCTGATCCTCAGCTTCAGTGCGCCGGTGCAGCCGAGCCTGCAGACGCTTGAGCCGGATCGGCGCCTGCCGGGTCGGGTGGCCCAGCCGGGGTATGTGCCGCCGCTGCAGCCGCGGGCGGTGGCTCCCCCGGTGGGGGACATGGCAGTGGGTACGATGGTGCTCAGCAATCCCAGCTATGTGAATGCCAGCGGGCCGCCGGTCACGATGACCCTGCGCAATGCTCCCGCCCGCGACGTGCTGATGGCCCTCAGCCAGCTCGGGGGCTATGGCTTCGTGTTCGTGGATGACGCCAACCAGGCCGCTAGCCAGGGCATGGGCTCCGCCGGTGGGGGCGGCATGGCGGCTGGTTCCGCTGCGGCTGGCTTGAACGGTTCTGCCGCCACCAGGCCGATCTCCATTTCCTTCCGCAACGAGAGTTATGGAAGGGCCCTGAATTCGGTGCTGATGGCCGCCGGGCTGCAGGGCAAGAAGGATGGCGGCACGATCTTCGCCGGGCCGAATGTGTTGAGCAAGAGCTTCGGTGCCCAGATGTCGAAGGTGTATCGACTCAACCAGGTGGCCGCCGGTTCGGCTGCCGATTACCTGGCCAATCTGGGCGCCTCCGTCACCAAGACCAACGTGATCACCACGGCGGTCACCCAGGGCATCAGCCAGAATGCGTCTGTCACCAACAGCCCCACCGCCGCCACCACCCAGGCGTCTTCCCAGACCACGGTGGAGGCCTATGGCGCCTCAAGCGGGCCGTTGGTGGGACTGCGGGCCACCACCGATTCGCGGCTTTCCACGATCACCCTGGTGGGCGATCCGCGCCTTGTGGCGATCGCCGAAACCTATCTCAAGCAGCTTGATCTACGTCAACGCCAGGTGGCGCTCTCGGTGAAGATCCTGGATGTGACGCTCCAGAACGACGCCACGATCGACAACAGCTTCGCCTTCCGCTGGGGCAACAATTTCATCGTCAACGACCAGGGCAAACTCCTGGGCGCTTTCGGGCGGAATCTGCCTCCTGCTGAAAGTGCTTTTACGCGGGGGGTTTCTTCTGCTACTGAGCCTACGATTACGTATGGGCCTGATGGCATTGAGGTCAAGGGGCCCTTGGGTGTCAATGTTATTGGTGGCGATTCCTTTAATTCGGTTAGCGCAAATCCCCGGGCAACTGGATTTATTGATGCTACGAGGCGCAACCCCGGCCTTAGCTATCCCCAAGACAACTTCTTTGATTTTGTCAAAGCGCAAATCGAGTCGCGTAATACCAAAGTTTTGGCAACCCCTACCTTGATTTTGAGTGAAAATCCCGAGGAGCTTCGCGCTGGCAAAGATGTTGCTGCCGCTAATATTCAATCACTTGGGGCTACTTCAACAGTGTCTGACGGTACAAGTGACATTGCGCAAATAGGCCGCACTCGGGCTAATGAGTCTTTTGTGACCGTCGGAGAGCAGGTGATCACAAACTACACCGTGCAGGCAGGTCAGAATGGCGCTCCCAATACCTGTCAGCCTGAATTTGGCATTGCCGGTCTCACCTTCGGGGCACGTGTTTCAAAGATTGATGACAACGGTTTCGTGACCTTTGCGATGTCGCCCACGATCTCCGCAGCGACACGCACCCAGGAAGTGCCAGGTTGTGGTTTTGTGGATATCCTCTCCCTGCGTCGGTTGGATACCGGCAGCGCCAGGGTGCGGGATGGCCAGACCCTGATTCTTACCGGGGTAATAACAGACAGCGACAACCAGGTAATCAGTAAGTGGCCGATTCTGGGCGATCTGCCTCTTGTAGGACAGTTCTTCCGAAGTAGCCAGGGAAACCGCGACAAGAGGGAGCTGGTGATCATGGTGACTCCCCGAATCATCAACGATGGGGATGGCGGTACCTACGGCTATGGATACCAACCTCTGACCAATGACACCCGTCAGTTGCTTCGTTCGAGTGAAATTCGTTGATGACGAAGAGGGATCTTTCCTGTTGATAATACAGGTGGCCTAGAAGGCCAGCGGCACCAGGAACTTCACCGCCAGGGGGGCCAGGGCCTGGGCGACCCCCATGGCGCCGGTCACCAGCTGGCTGCCGAGGCCGTTGCCGCCTTTGGCCTTGCCGCCCGGTTTGACCATCTGGGTGGAGATCTGGCGCAGTTCGGCGGCCTGTTGCTGGTCGCCGCCCTGTTCATACAGAGCAGCGGCGTAGTCGAAGTCGCGGGCGGCCTCGGCTGTCTTGCCCTGTTCATTGCGACTCAGGCCCCGCGCCACCCAGCTGATCGGTGCTTGGGGCTGCTGGCGGATCGCTTCACCGAACAGCCGCTCCGCCTCCTGATGCCGCCCTGCCATCGCCGCGTCCACGCCGGCGTTGTGCAGTTCGCCGTAGCTGAACTGGCTGGCGTTCAGGCCCCGCGCCTGTTGCCAGTGGCTTTGACCCAGGGCTCCCGGATCCAGCTGGGCGCCGCTCAGGTCGCTCAACCGCAGATCCGTGCCCTCCAGCCGCGCTCCCCGCAGGTCGGCGCCGCGCAGCGATGCCCCATTCAGGCTCGTGAAGCTGAGGTCGGCGCCATCCAGGCGGGCGCCATCCAGCCGGGCCTGGCTCAGGTTCGCCCGCTGCAGCTGGGCGCCGCGCAGGTCCACATCCCGCAGGTCCGCATTCACCAGATCGGCATCCTGCAGTCGGCAATCGCGGCAGGCCCGCTTCTCTAGCAGGCGCATCAGATCCTCCATGCCCGCGGCGCCGGCTGCCCCTGCCGTGAGCAGGCCGCTTCCCAGCAGCAGCACCAACGTGGCCGTGATCGGGAACTGGGCTCGGAATCTCATCGTCTGCCGCCGGTTTGGCCGATCCTTTGTACTCCGATCCCCCGGGTTCCGCATCAGCGGGGCAGCCGCCGCAGCCGTTGGACCAGCCGCCGGCGCACCATTCGCAGTTGCCGTGGGCTCACCCCGGCGCCGCCGCAGTCCCCGGGGCCGGCGAAGCGATGGCGCTCATACAGCGCCACCAGGCGGTGCAGCTCGTCTTCGAGTTCCGGCCAGCGCTGCCGGGCCCGGGCCGCGAACCGGGGCAGGCTCTCACCCGCCGCCGGAGCCAGCCCATGGGGCGCGAATGCCACCAGGCTGCGCTCCAGTTCCCGCCGCCAGGGGTCGCCGCCGCGGCTGCGCAACCAGCCCATCACTCCTACCCCGATCGCCAGCCCCAGCCCCAGCGCCCCCAGCACCACCAACCCCAGCCAGCGGCTGTCGCCGCCGATCAGGCGCTGCAGCAGCTCGGCCTGGCGGTCGCGGTCGAAGCCGAGCCACAGCTGCGACCAGGCCAGATCGAGTCCCCACCACTGGTGGCGCAGCCAGCCCAGCGGCCCGCGCTCCAGCACACCTCCCCAGCCCGTTGCCGGCTGCCCTTCGCCCAGACCTCCTCCCGCCACCCAGGTGCTCGGATCGACCCGCCGCCAGCCCTCCCCCTCCAGCCACACCTCACTCCAGGCGTGGGCATCCGACTGGCGCAGGTCGAGATAGCCGCGGCTTCCCAGCGGTTGCACCCACTGGCCCCCCACGTAGCCGCTCACCACCCTTGCCGGCACCCCCGCGGCGCGCATCAGCGCCGTGAATGCACTGGCGTAGTGCCCGCAGAACCCCTGACGCCGCTCGAACAGGAAGGCATCCAGCGGCGCCACCGCCGGCAGGGTGCCGGGGGTGCGGCTGTAGCGGTAGCCGCCCTGGCGGAACCAGCGTTCCGCCGCGGCCAGCCGTTCGGTCGCCGTTGGCTGCCGGCGCCAGTCCCGCCCCAGGGCCTCCAGCCGCGGGTTGCTGCCTTCCGGCAGCGCCAGCGCCCAGGGGCTCGGGGGCTGCCGCTGCCACGGGGTGGTGCCGGCATCGATCCCATACAGCCGCCGCTGGCCGGAGCCGCCGCGATGCTGCAGTTCGCCGTTGCGCCGCAGCTTCAGGTCGGGGCCCCGGGGGCGGCCCGCGCCGCTCCAGGGCACGGCGCCCAGGCCGCTCGGTTCGTTGAGCCAGAGCTGCAGGATCGGCAGGTCGCTTTGGCCGGCGGCTTCGCCAAGGGTCTCCTCTGCGCCCGCCGCAGGCAGCGATCGCCGCGCCAGGGAGCTCCAGCGGCTGCCATCGAAGCGCTCGTGCACCAGCACCCGCCAGTAGCGCTGGCTGGGCGGCGGTGCTGCGCCGGCCACGAACACAACCCGGGCGGCGGGAGCGCTGTTGGTGCCCAGGGCTGCGATCGCCCCCGGCTCCAGGTTTTCGCTCAGGCCGGTCAGGGCCCCCTGTCCCTGTCCATCGGGCAGTTGGTTGAACGGGGCCAGCCTCGGCACCAGCAGGAACAGCACCAGGGCCATCGGCAGGGCCGCCAGCAGCACGGTGGCGCTGCGACGCAGCAGCAGCCTCCAGCCCGGGCCCTGCCCCAGCTCCTGGGCCAGCAGTCCGGCCAGGGCCAGCAGCACCGCCAGGCCCTGCAGCAGGCTCGGCCCCAGCTCCGGCTGCAGGGCCCCCAGCAGGCCGGCCAGCACCAGCTGCAGCAGCCCCACCAACCGATGCTCCGGCCGCTGCCGGGCCTCCCGCAGCTTCAGGGCCGTGAGCACGCCCAGTCCGATCACCAGCCAGCTGATCGGTTGGTTCCACGGCAGCAGCACCAGCCCGGCGGTCAGCACCGCCATCGCCAGCCACTGCCATCGCCAGACGCCGGGATCCATGGGCATTCAGCGGGTCAGGGCCAGGGCCGCCAGGCAGCGGTCGCGCTGGGCAGCCCCGGCGGCCGGCGGGATCTCCTGATCCGGCAGCTGCAGTCCGTAGGTCTCCCCGAGGCCATGCAGCCGCCCGATCCGTTCGCTCAGGTGCTCCAGGGCCGTTTCCAGCGGCAGCGCCGGATCCGGGGCCAGCAACCGCTCCGCCGCGGCAGGAGCCAGGAAGCTCTTGCTGTAGCGCCCGCGGCCCTGGGCCACCAGCTTCCAGGCCAGCCGCGTGCTGCCGTCCTCCGGCCGGTGCGGCCTCAGGTCGTGCCATTCGTCGCCTTCTGCACCCTCCGCCCGGCGTGAGCCTGCAGCCGGCTCCGAGCGAGAGGCACGGGGCCGGCTGGTTTCCCGCACCGGCCCGGCCCGCTGGGCCGGATAGACCAGCTGGGGGGCGGCCGGCTCCCAGCGCGTCCAGCAGACGAACAGCCCCAGCGGTGCCGTGGTCTGCAGCCGCACCGGCCCGGGGCTCTGCCAGCCCCGCTGCCCCGCGGTCCACACCGGAGCGAGGCGATGCTCCCCCTTCTCCAGCGGCCCCAACCGTTGCAGCGGCCCCTTCCCCAGTTGCAGCTCCAACCCCTCACAGCGGCCCGGGCAGTGGAGCCGCAGCGGATAGGCGAGCGCCGTGCCGGCGTGGCCGGCGGCCGGGGTGCCGCTGGCCAGTTCCACCCCCCGCAGGTTGAGGGGGGTGAGGTGCATCGTCAGCAGAAACAGGCCCAGCAGCAGGAAGCTGAGCAGCAGCGGACCGTTGCGCTGCATCTGCACCGCCACCACCTGCAGCAGCAGGCTGGCGCCCAGCCAGAGGAAGCCGAAGCGGGTCGGCACCATGTAGAGATTGCGCAGCCCCAGCCGCAACGAGGGGCCCCGCCGGGTCGGCATCAGCCGCTCCACCCGCTCTCGCAGTCCCATGATTTTCAGCGCATCGCCTCCACCCCGGCCACCAGCTCGCGGCTGAGCTCTCCTGCCGCGCCCCGGGGCTGACCGCCATCAAGGCGGTGTTCGCACACCGCTTCCAGCACCGCCTGCACGTCGTCCGGGATCACGTGGGGCCGCCCTTCGAGCAGGGCCCAGGCCCGGGCCGCCTCCACCAGGGCTAGGCCGGCCCGGGGGGAGAGGGGGAAGCCCCGCTGGTCGGCCTCGCGGCTGCGGGCCAGCAGGTCGAGCACGTAGTCGAGCAGCGCTTCGCTGCAGTGCTGATGGCGCACCTGCTGCTGCAGGGCCAGCAGGTCGGCCGGCGTGAGCACCGCCCGCACCGCCGCCGGGGCCTCGCGGCGTCCCTCCAGCAGCCTCCGCTCCGCCTCGCGGCTGGGAAAGCCGAGGTGGAGGCGCATCAGGAAGCGGTCGAGCTGGGATTCGGGCAGCGGCGCCGTGCCCGTCTGGTCGAGGCCGTTCTGGGTGGCGATCACCAGAAACGGCTGCGGCAGCGGATGGCTGGTGCCGTCCACGCTCACCTGCCCCGCCGCCATCGCCTCCAACAGGGCGCTCTGGGTGCGCGGACTGGCGCGGTTGATCTCATCGGCCAGCAGCACCTGGCTGAACAGCGGGCCCGGCTGGAAGCGGAAGCTGGCGCTGGCGGGGTCGAACACGTTGAGGCCGGTGAGGTCGGCGGGCAGCAGATCACTGGTGAAGCTCATCCGCTTGAAGGCCAGGCCGAAGCTGCGGGCCAGCGCCTCCGCCAGGGTGGTCTTGCCCACGCCCGGCAGGTCCTCGATCAGCAGGTGGCCGCGGGCCAGCAGGCAGGCCAGCGCCAGCTTCACCGCATGCTCCTTGCCCAGCAGCACCGCACCGATGCTGGCAAGGAGCTCCTGCAGCGGGGCCTGCAGCACGCGGTCGGGCCGCTGGGGATCAGGCAGCACGGGAGGGGGCGTCTGAGGCGCGCTCGGGAGGGAGGTTCAGGCTAGGGGGGCCGGGCTCTGACGGCCGAGCGCAGAGAGCTGAGGACTCCAGGAGAGAATCCGGTAGCGGAGCAGGCCCAGCCGCGTCACCCATTCCAGCAGCTGGTTGATGCGCTGATCCACCCGCTCGGGCAGCAGCACCGGATAGCGGCTCAGCACCCGGTAGGTGGGCAGGGTGTTGTAGGTGATGTCGTCCACGCTGGGGCGGCCCAGACCCGCCGCCTCGCCCAGCTGTTCATAGGCCGCTCCACCGATCACGGCGGTGCTGCCGTAGCTAGCCCGCAGGTCGGCCCGCCGCCGATCCAGGGCCGTGAACGCCTGCAGCGCCGGGGTGCTCACGAAATCCGAGAGGGCCAGGCGGCCCTCGGGGCGCAGCAGCCGCCTCACCTCCGAGAAGAAGCGGGCCCGGCTGGGGAAATGGAAGATGCATTCCACCGCCAGGATCCGGTCGAATGACCCATCCGCGAACGGCATCGCGCAGGCATCCCCCTCCACGAAGCGGATCGTGTTGCCCGGCCGCGGCTGGGCCTGGGCGCGGGCCACCGCCAGCTGCCGTGGGTCGATGTTCAGGCCCACCAGCTCCACCCCCTCAAACCGTTCGTTGATCGCCATCAGGGTGCCGCCGAGACCGCAGCCCACGTCGAGGATGCGCTGGCCATCAGCCAGGCCGGCGGCGTCGCAGATCCGCTGGGTCAGGGCCTCGGCGGCGGCGGCGAAGTCGGCGGCGGTGAGCAGGGCCTGGTTGGGGTCGCCCCAGTAGCCCCAGTGCAGATGCCTGCCGAACAGGGTGGCCACCTCCGGATCCCCCAGGCGGTTGAGGATCCGGTCCACGTAGGGCAGGGAGGGCTGCGACATGGCGGAGCGGCGGGTTCCCCTGTCTATGGTGCCGCCAACGGCGTCGTGGGCCCTGCCGGACGAAGTCATCCCCCCCCACGGCGGCAACCGCAGCGCTGCCGCCCGCCGTCTCGGTTGCCGGCCCGAGCAGCTGCTCGATGCCAGCGCTTCCCTGGTGCCGTTCGGTCCGCCGGCAGGGCTGCGGCGCCAGCTGCGCCGGGCGGCGGCCGGGCTGGCCCTGCGGGATTACCCCGACCGGGACTACACGGAGTTGCGCCAGGCCCTGGCCCGTGTCCATGGCCTTGATCCGGCCTGGGTGCTGCCGGGTAACGGCGCTGCCGAGTTGTTCACCTGGGCCGCCCGGGATGCCGCCGCGCTTGGCCCCAGCCTGCTGGCGGTTCCGGGCTTCGCCGACTATGGCCGCGCCCTTGCCTGCTGGCAGGGGGCCTGGCTCCCCCAGCCCCTGCCATTGGAGTGGGGGGCCGCCTTCCCCCAGCCCTATCCCGATCCCGGGGCTGCGGCCACCCCGGCCCGGGTGCTCTGGCTCACCAATCCCCATAACCCCACTGGCCAGCTCTGGAGCCGCGCCTCGCTGGAGCCCCTGCTGGACCGTTTCGATCTGGTGATCGTGGATGAGGCGTTCCTGCCGCTGGTGCCCCAGGGCGAGCTGCAGTCGCTGGTTTCTTTGCTTCCCCACCACCCAGGGCTGGTGGTGATCCGCAGCCTCACCAAGCTGTTCGCGATCGCCGGTCTGCGGCTCGGTTATGCCCTGGCCCAACCCGAAAGGCTGGCGCGCTGGTCGGCCTGGCGCGATCCCTGGCCGGTGAACGGCCTGGCGGCTGCGGTGGCGCCGGCCCTGCTGGCTGATCCGCTCTGGCATCGGCGGGTGCAGCGATGGGTGGCGGAGGAAGGGGCCTGGCTGTCGGGCCGCCTCGCTGCCCTGCCCGGCCTGCGGCCCTGCCCCTCGGCCGTCAATTTCCTGCTGGTGCGCGCCACGGCCGCGCCGGAAGCTGACCCGGGTGCCGAGCCCCGGGAGGGGCTGGAGCCGCTGCGCCTGGCCCTCGAGCAACGGCACCGCATCCTGCTGCGCGACTGTCGCTCCTTTCCCGGGCTGGGGCCGGCCTGGCTGCGCATCGGGCTGCAGGATCGTCGCGGCCATTGCCGCCTGCTGGCCGCGCTGCACAGGGAGCTTGGGGAATCACGCGGGAGAGTGAAGGTCCCATGAGGAAAATCTGCAGTCATTTCTAAGACACCCTTGGCTGGATCATCACCCTGCTGGGGCCGATTAAGGGTCGGGATTGACCTAAGACGAGGCGTAAAGCCCGAGGGATAGTTATGACTCTCAGCCCGGTCAATCTTGCTGATTACGACCACTCGGCCTCGATGCCAAGGCTGGGAAGCCTCACCCGCAGCATCGATGGTGAGGCAAGGGATGTAAGGGATTTCGATGCACCTGTCAATCCTTATTTCCCGACCACGGATCTGTTCCGGGCATTGGGAGATCGGCTGGAAGAGAGCCTTCGTCGTTCCCCTTCCGCCAATGGCGCGATCGCTGAGGTGCTGGGCCGCACCCTCGGCTATGACCCCGACACCCTGGTGCTCGGCAATGGCGCCTCGGAGCTGATCAGTTGGATCAATCAGCTCTTTGTTCGCGATTCCTTCGCCCTTGCCACCCCCTCCTTCAACCGTTGGAGCGACGTGGTGGCGGCCAGTGGCAAGGAATTGCACACGTATCAGTGCCCCGAGAGTCGCGATTTCGCCCTCTCCCCTGCCGAATACGTGGAGTTCGTGCGGCGCTCCGGTGCCCGGGTGGCCCTGCTCAGCAATCCCGGCAATCCCACCGGCGCCCTGCTGCAGCCGGCGGAGGTGCTGGAGGTGATGGCCGAGCTGCGTGATCTCGATCTGGTGGTGATCGATGAGGCCTTCATCGATTTCGCGGAGGAGTCGGCGGTGCCTTCGGTGGCTGCCCGGGTGGCGGCCTTCCCTAATGCGCTGGTGCTCCGGAGCCTGGGCAAGACCTTCGGGCTCCATGGCCTCCGCCTCGGCTATGCCGTGGCCCATCCCGACCTCGTGCGCCCATTGGCGGGCGCGCTGCCGGCCTGGAACATCAACAGCCTCGGGGAATTGCTGATTCGCGAGCTCTCGAACCACCTGCCCGCCTATGAACAGGCCCGCCGCCAGGTGGTGCGCGATCGCCTCTACCTGGAGGCCCGGCTGCGGGAGATTCCCCAGATCCGCGTGTATCCCTCCAAGGCCAACTTCGTGTATTTCCGCCTGGCGGACCAGTACCCCGGCCTGCGTTTTCGCAATGCCCTGCTCACCCGCTACGGCTGCCAGGTGCGGGAATGCGGCTCGCTGCCCGGCGGCGGATCCCAGTACTTCCGGATCGCGGCCCGTCCCCAGGCCGAAACGGCCCTGTTGGTGGGGGCGATCAAGCGTCTGCTCGCCTGATCGCCGGCCCAGGCCCTGTTCAGGCGCCGGCTCAGGCTAGGTCCACCAGCAGCTTGGCGAGGCGCTGGTCGGCATCCCGCACCGCCAGCTGCTGCATGCCCTGCCGCAGGGTGAGCAGCGGATCCCCATCGCCTCCCTTGCCCTCCAGCCGCGGACCCAGCAGCCGCCAGACCGCCTGGTCCAGGGCCGGTTCTCCGGGTTCGTGCTGCCACACGATCACGGCGGCGCCGAGGGCGGCGGCGGCGGCGGCATTGGCGTCCTGGTGCCGGTCGGCGGCCTGGGGGTAGGGCACCAGGATCGTGGGGGTGCCGCACACCGCCAGCTCGCTGAGGCTGCCGGCCCCGGCCCGGCTGATCGCCAGGTCGCAGTGCTGCAGCAGGCCCGGCAGCTCATCGCTGAACGGCCGCTCCACCACTCCTTCGGGTAACGGCTGGCCGGCCTCCGGATCGCTGCTGCCGGTGAGGTGCACCACCCGGCAGCCGGCCGCCGCCAGCTTCGGCAGCAGCGGCCGCACCATGCGGTTCAGCCCCACCGCCCCCTGGCTGCCGCCCATCACCAGCAGCAGGGGCCCCGGCCCGCCCGGCACCCAGGCCGGCAGCGGTGCAGGCTCGAGGAAGGCCTGGCGCACGGGGGTGCCGGTGACCAGGGGGTGGCAGTGGGGCAACCGCTCCGCCGCCTGCGGCAGACCCACGGCCACATGGCTGCAATAGCGCCCCAGCAGCCGGGTCACCTTGCCGGGGATGGCGTTGCTTTCATGCAGCACCACCGGCACACCGCACCAGCGGGCCGCCAGAATCGCCGGTGCGGCGATGTAGCCGCCGCTGCTGAACACGGCCGATACCCGCTCCCTGCGGATCAGGCGCCGCATCGGGCGGGTGGCATTCAGCAGCTGCAGCAGATTCCATACCTTGCGCAGACCCTTGCCCTGCAGGCCCCCGGCCCGCACGGTGTTCAGCGGGTAGCGGGCCGGCACCAGCTGCCGCTCCAGCCGATCCGGGACCCCCACCCACTGCACCTGCCAGTCGGCAGGCAGGGCATCGGCCACCGCCAGGGCAGGGAACAGGTGGCCACCCGTACCGCTGGCAGCGATCAGAACGGTTGGCATGGGTGGAGGGGGCAGGCGCGCCTAACTTAAAAGCCGATCCCGCGGCCCCTGGCCCCCCTGTTCGCTGCGCATGACCGTTCTTCGCCGCCTGCCCGCCGCGTCTGGCTCCGCCCTGCTGGCGGGCCTGCTCGCTGCCGTGGCGGGGATCGCCGCCCCTCCCCTGCGGGCGGCTCCCCCCAGCGCCGCCCAGTTGCAGGCCCTGGAGGCAGCCCTCAACAGCCCCGCCGACGGTTCGCTCAATGCGGTGCTGCACGCGGGCAAGGGGCTCGATCCGGTGCGGCTGGAGGCGCGCCGCCGCAAGCTGCGTCAGCAGTTTCCCGATCTCAGCTGGAAGGTCAGCCCGGCGGCCCCTCTGCACAACGGCCAGCCCACCGTGGCCGTGAAGGTGAGCGGCACCCGGCGCGATGGGGCGATCATCTACCGCCTCGACGCCGAGCAGCAGCTGGTTCTGGAGAGCCATGGCTCCCACATCGATGGCCAGACGGTGCTGCGCGAGCGTTCGCTGCTCCGCAGCGGGGAACAGTCGCCGGCGGTGAGTGTGCTGATCCCCGATGCGGTGCTCACCGGCCAGCGGTATGACGTGGACGTGATCTTCGACGATCCCCTCAACGGGGCGATCACCGCCGGAGGCATCGTGGCGCTCACCCCCCAGCAGGTGGCGGAGATGGAGAGCCCCAGCATGGAGCTGGGGGCCCTCGGCGGCGGCGGTCTGTTCAAGACCGTGCAGGCCCCCCTCACCCCCGGCACCCAGACCTGGGCCGTGCTGCTGGTGCATCCGAAAGGGATCATCAGCGCCACCAAGCGGGTGCGGGTGGTCGCCGACAAAGCCGATCTCAATCCCTGAGCTTCAGGCCCCCAGCCGGCGATAGAGGCCTGCCATCGCCACACCGAACCGCTCGGGATCGTGCACCGTGGACTGCACCAGGCTGCGCTCCACGATCTCGGCATAGCGCTCCCGGTCGCCGAGCAGCTCCAGCACCGCATCCCGCAGACGGGTCACGTCGGTGGGTGGGTCCACGAACAGGGCGGCGTCGCCGCAGGCTTCCCGGCAGGGGGGGATGTCGGCCACCACCGCCGGTGTGCCCATCGCCATCGCCTCCTGGGGCGGCAGACCCCAGCCCTCCACCAGGGAAGGAAACACCAGGGCCAGGGCGCCCCGCAGCAGGTGCTCCACGGTGCTGCGCGGCACCGACCCCAGCCAGACGATCCCCTGCCGGCGCCCTTTGCTGAGGGTTTCGCAGATCTCCTCGCATAGCCAGCCGCGTTTGCCCACCACCACCAGCTGCAGGCCCGGGTAGCGACGGCGCAGTTCGCGGAAGGCCTGCACGGTGGTGTCGTGGTTTTTCTTCGGTTCGATCGAACCGAGCTGGAGCAGGTAACCCTCGCCTTCGCGGTGCAGGCGGTCCCACACCGCCAGGTGCTCTTCCACAAGCTGCTGCCGCTGCCCGGGACCCGCCAGCGGTACCGGCGCCGGTTGGGGAATCACATGGATCCGATCGCGCAGGCCGGCCCCGTAGATCTCCATCAGGGTGTCGGCGGTGTACTGGCTGATGGCATGAACGGCGGCGCTGTGGCGCAGCACGCGGCTGATCAACCTGTGGAATTCGTCGGGATTGTCGAGGCAGACCTCCGGATGGGTGAGCGGTATCAGGTCATGCACCGTGGTGATCGTGGTTCCCCCTTCCAGCAGCAGGGGATAGGGCAGGGGGTTGTGCAGCAGGGGGAGGGAGCGATCCCGTGCGGCGCCTGCCTGGGGCAGCTGCAGGGCGGTGAAGCTCCCGTTGAGGGCGAAACGCTGGCGGGCGGTGAAGAACAATCCCTGACCCGCCAGAAAGTCCGGCTCGTAGCCCGTGCCGGGCAGTCGCTTCAGGGCGGTGCTCCGCAGGGGGTCGTCGGCAGGGATCCGCACCGCCTTCAGGCGCGGCGGGCGTAGACGCCAGGGCGCCAGCAGCCTTTCGCGCAGGAGCAGTCGGATCTTGTCGGCCCTGGATCCCTGCGGTTGATGCAGCTGGAACAGGGTTGACTGGGCCAGCGCGCTTTCCGCGCCATTGCCTTTGGTCTGCAGCAGCAGGGCCGAATCGATCCCGCTGCTACGGGCGGCTGCCAGCAGGGAACGGCTGAAATACTTGATGCCGCTGCCTTTGAAGTCGAACATTTCGACCCCGTTGAAGATCACCGTCATGGGCGGCAGAACGGGACGGCGGGGCCGGATCCGGGCAATCCACCACCCTAGAGCGTGCGGATCAGGGCACTGGCTGGCCGGCAAGCAGACTTGCTTCGCCGCCTGTGTTCGCCGCCATGGCCAGATCCCAGAGGATCTGGGTCGTCGATGACGATCCCGAGCTGGGTCGCATGCTGGCCGCCTATCTCGGCGACCAGGGATATGAGGTGCGAATCCTGCACGATGGCGCCCAGCTGCTGGCCCGCCTGCAGGGCCGCCTCGGGGGCGAGCGACCCGATCTGCTGGTGCTGGATCTGATGCTGCCCGGCGAGGATGGCCTCCAGCTGCTGCGCCGTCTGCGCGACGGCGGCGATGACCTGCCGGTGGTGATGCTCACGGCCCGGGCCGATGCCGTGGATCGGATCATCGGTCTGGAGCAGGGGGCCGATGACTACCTCGGCAAGCCCTTCCTGCCCCGCGAGCTCACCGCCAGGATCGAGGCGGTGCTGCGCCGTCGTGTCTCCTTCGCTGCGGCGGGCGGGCCGATCGCCACCGCCGAGCCCGTGCATTTCGGCGACTGCGTTCTTGATCCGGCCGCCCGCCGCCTCGAGCGTGCCGGCCTGGCGGTGCCGATCACCAGTGGTGAGTTCGCCCTGCTGGTGGTGTTCGTGGGCCATCCGCACCGGCCGTTGTCGAGGCAGCAGCTGATCGAGCTGGCCCGGGGCCCCGCCAGCGAGACCGACAGCCGCAGCATGGATGTGCAGGTGTCGCGGCTGCGGCGGCTGATCGAGTCGGATCCGGCGCGTCCCCGCTACCTGCAGACCGTCTGGGGCTATGGCTACGTTTTCGTCCCCGATGGTCGGCCCCGTGCGCACTGAGCTGCGACGGCTGCTCGGCTATGGCGCCGTGGCCGCCGGACTCACGGCCTCCACCCTGCTGCTGATGCAGTTGCTGGTGGGGAGCCGGTTGGAACAGGCCCAGATCGAGCAGCTGGGCTCCGAGCTGGCCTCGAGTCTGGTGCTTGGGGAAGTGGCGCTGGAGCGCTTCAGCCCGGCGGCGTTGGCCCGGATCAGCGGCCTGCCGCTGGCGGTGGGGGCCGTGCCGGCGGCAAGTGTGCCCTTGGAGCACGCCGCCCCGCCGCTGCGGCGTCGGGCCGATCGGTTGCAGCGTCAGCTGTGCCGCCGCCTGGGGGCATGCCCGGCGCTGCGGGCCGCTGCCCAGGACCCGCCAGGGGTGTGGGTGGAGATGGCCTCCCCCCTGGAGACGATCTGGGTGTGGGCGCCGTTGCCTTCGCCCCTGCAGCGCCCCCCGGACCCCCTGGCGCTGGGGCTTGGCTTTGGGGTCGGCGGTCTGGGGGCCTGCCTCCTTTCCCTCAGCCTGGAGGTGCAGCGGCCGTTGCGGCGGCTGGAGGAAGCATTGGCCGCGGTGGGGCTGGAGGCCTGGCCGGCGCCCGTGCCCGCCCGCGGTTCCCGGGCGGTGCGGCAGCTGACGCAGCGCTTCAACACCATGCTGGAACGGCTGGAGCGGGCGGAGCAGGAACGCACCACGATGGTGGCCGGCCTCGCCCACGATCTGCGCAGTCCGCTCACCCGCCTGCGGCTGCGGCTGGAGATCGCTGCCTCCCGGCCGATGTCGCCCCGGGAGCTGGATCGCGCCACGGGCGACATCGCCGCGCTCGAGCGCATCACCTCCCAGTTCCTCGCCTTTGCCGCGGTGGGGCAGGAGGAGCCGGCGTTGGAGCTGCCCCTGGAGGCTCTGCTGGCCGAGGCGGCGGCCCAGATCGACTCCCTGTCACTCGACCTGGATCTGGTGCCGTTGCGGCGGAGGGTGCGGCCGATCGCCCTGGCCCGCGCCGTGGCCAACCTGCTCGACAACGCTTCCAGCCATGGCCGGCCGCCGCTGCGGCTGGTGCTGCGGCCCTGGTCACCAGCGGCGGCCGCGCCGGGAGGCCCCGTGCAAGGGCCCGCCGAAGGCTTTGAGATTCAGGTGTGGGATCACGGCCCCGGCATTGCCGCGCAGCAATGGCAGACGGCGCTCCAGCCCTTCCAGCGGCTGGATGCAGCCCGCAGTGGCCAGGGCCACTGCGGGCTGGGGCTGGCGATCGCCGAACGGGTGGCGCGGGACCACGGCGGCGGGCTGGAGCGGCTGGTGGGGGCGGCGGGGTCCGGGGTGGCCCTGAGGGGCCTTTCCCTGCCGGATCCGGCAGGGCCCGGTCACATTCAGTCATGACTCGCTGGGCGGCAGTTGCATTTCGGTTGGATCGGCTGCGCAGGATGGGCACCTTCCCTACCGGAGTCACCCCCCGTGCGTTCCGCTCGTGTCATTCGTGGTCGTTTCGGTCGTCTGGCGACCCTGCTGCTGCTGCTCGGCAGTGCCACCCCGGCCCTGGCCCAGGGCCAGACCCTGGCCCCTCGCCCCCGGCCCCAGCTCAGCCAGGCCCAGCAACAGAAGATCTTTCCTGAGCAGCGTGCGCTGGTGCTCCAGGACCATCGCCAACGGATCGCGATCCTGCAGCAGGGCGAACGCTGCCTGAGCGCCGCCACCAACGGCGACGCCCTGCGTGCCTGCATGAAGCAGGAGCGCAATGCCTACCAGAAGCAGCGCGACGACCATCGCGCCGCCATGAGGGCCCTGTTGCAGCGCAATGGAATCCAGCCGCCGCCCTCCCGGATGAAGGCGCCGGTTCAGAGCGCGGCGCCCACGATCTGAGCTCCCTGCTGAGCTCCCTGAGCTTCGGCTGGGCTGCGCCGACTTTCGCTCAGCTCCCTGGGCCGAAAGCCACGCTGCAGGCGGTGTTCAGCAGCTGGGCGTTGGCACCGGCTACCGTCACTCCGTTGATCAGCCCGAGGCGGCAATCGCCCGAGACGGTCACTGGAATGCCGGAGGCCACATAGGTGAAGCGCACCTGCTGGTTGGTCAGGCCCTGCACGCTCGCGTAGTTGAGCTGGTAGGGCGTGTTGCTCACCACGATCACGGGGGACTGGGCGGCGACCGAGCTGTTCACGGCCGCGGCGATCGCGGCGCCCGTCATCAGGCCGGCCGTCGCTCCCCACCAGGGCATCGGCGAGGGGCCGTACCAGCCGTAGGACCAGGGGCGTGCCGCCCAGTAGCCCCCGTTCCCCCAGCCGGGGTGGACCACCGCCGCCCCATAGGCCGCGGCGGGGGCCCGGGTGAGACCAGGGCCCGGCGCGCCCCAGCCAACACCCGGCCGCACACCGGCCCCGCTGGCGGGGCCTCCCACACCGCCGTATCCCACCCCCGGTCTGCCGTCGAGGCCGACGCCGGCCCGGCCGGCACCGGCGCCGGGCAGCACCCCGGCTCCCGAGCGGGGCCCACCGAGGCCGCCGGGGTTGACCGGACGGGCCAGAACTGCAGGGGCCAGAACTGATGGGACAAGAATGCCGGCCAGCAGCAGGGCAGCGCTGGCCGGCACAGGACGGGAGCGGATCACAGGGCTGCCTTGAACGCCGGAACTCCCTTGATCATGGTGCCGATTGGGCCGGTTGACCGCCCCGCAGGCGGCGGCGGCCCCCTGGCTCAGGCGCGAGGATCAGGCCTCGTCGAGGGCGGCCACGCCAGGCAGCACCTTGCCTTCCAGTAGCTCGAGGCTGGCGCCGCCGCCGGTGGAGATGTGGCTCATCCGCTCGGCCAGGCCGGCCTTCTCCACCGCCGCCACCGAGTCGCCACCGCCGATGATCGTGCAGCAGCCCTTGTCGCTCAGGTCGGCCAGGGTGGTGGCGATGGCGTTGGTGCCGGCGGCGAAGGCGTCGAACTCGAACACGCCCATCGGGCCGTTCCAGATCACGGTCTTGCAGTCGGCCAGGGCGTCCTGGAACACCTTCACCGAATCGGGGCCGATGTCGAGGCCCATCCAGCCGTCGGGGATGGCGTCCACACTGGCGATCTGGCTGTTGGCATCGGGGGCGAAGTTGTCAGCCAGCACCACATCGGTGGGCAGCAGGAACTGCACACCCTTGGCAGCCGCCTTGGCTTCGAGCTCCTTGGCCAGCTCCAGCTTGTCTTCTTCCACCAGGCTCTTGCCGACGGCCAGGCCGCGGGCCTTGTAGAAGGTGAAGATCATGCCGCCGCCCACGAGGATCTTGTCGCACTTGTCGAGCAGGGCCTCGAGCACGCCGATCTTGGAGCTCACCTTGGAGCCGCCCACGATCGCGGCCAGAGGACGCTTGGGCTCATCGATGGCGCCCTGCAGGTACTGCAGTTCCTTCTCCATCAGGTAGCCGGCCACGCTGGGGCTCAGGTAGCGGGTCACGCCCTCGGTGGAGGCGTGGGCGCGGTGGGCGGCACCGAAGGCGTCGTTCACATACACATCCGCCAGGCTGGCCAGCTTCTCGGCGAACCCGGGCTCGTTCTTCTCCTCCTCGGCGAAGAAGCGCACGTTCTCCAGCAGCAGCACATCGCCATCGGCCATGGCGGCCACCCTCGCTTCCGCATCGGGACCGATGCAGCTCTCGGTCTTCATCACCGGCTTGTTGAGCAGTTCCGCCAGGCGGGCGGTCACCGGGGTGAGGCGCATCGACTCATTCACCTGGCCCTTGGGACGGCCGAAGTGGGCAGCCAGGATCACCCGGGCGCCCTTGCCGCTCAGGTCGTTGATCGTGGGCAGGGCGGCGCGGATCCGGGTGTCATCGGTGATCGCACCGGCATCGTCGAGCGGCACGTTGAAGTCGACCCGCACCAGAACGCGCTTGCCGCGGAGGTCGTCGGCGCTGAGGCTGGCCAGGGATCGCTTCGCCATGGGTACGGATAAGGGAAAGGCGCGGCGAGATTAGCCCCCTGCCGGCCCGGACCCGCGCTTCGGTTCTTTCCCCTGGCGTGCCGACCCAGCCACCGCTAGATCTTGTGGGCCGGGTTCTCCCCCATGTTCGACACCGTTCTGTTCCCGATCGACCAGAGCCGCCAGACGATGGATACGGCCGCCGTGGCCCTGAAACTTGCCCAGCAGCACCACAGCCGCCTGGTGATCCTCTCCGTGGTGGAGGCCGAGGAGGGGGTGATGCACGATGCGGCGGCCGTCAGCCAGCTGCTCGACCAGGCCCGCAGCAGCTTCGAGCAGGCAGGGGTGCCTTGCGAAGTGCTGGAGCGGGAGGGGGTGCCGGCCTTCGTGATCGGGGATGTGGCGGATGAGATCAATGCCGATCTGATCGTGATGGGCACCCGGGGCATCACGCTGGAGGCCGACCAGCAGAGCACCGCGGCGCGGGTGATTCAGCTGGCCCCCTGTCCGGTGCTGGTGGTGCCTTGATCGAACTCAGTAAGGCCGCCCCGGCCATCCAGTGGTACCCGGGCCACATCGCCAAGGCTGAACGGGCCCTGAGCGCCAGCCTGGAGAAGGTGGATCTGGTGATCGAGGTGCGCGATGCCCGCATCCCCACCGCCACCGGGCACCCGCGCCTTGAGCGCTGGATCAAGGGCAAGCAGCATCTGCTGGTGATCAACCGCCGCGACATGATCGGCGAGCAGGCACGCCGCCGCTGGGATGCCTGGTTCCGGGCCCGCGAACTCACCCCCTGGTGGTGTGATGCCAAGGCCGGTACCGGGGTCAAGCAGCTGCAGCAGGCGGCGATCCGGGCCGGCGAGGCCCTCAATGCCCGCCGGGCCGGCCGCGGCATGAAACCCAGGCCGGTGCGTGCCCTGATGCTGGGCTTCCCGAATGTGGGCAAGTCGGCATTGATCAACCGGCTGGTGCGCCAGAAGGTGGTGGAAAGTGCTCGCAAGGCTGGCGTCACCCGCAGCCTGCGCTGGGTGCGGCTCGGCCAGGATCTGGATCTGCTCGATGCCCCCGGGGTGTTGCCCCCCCGCCTCGACGACCAGCAGGTCGCCCTGCGTCTCGCCCTCTGCGACGACATCGGTCAGGCCGCTTACGACACCGAGGCGGTGGCGATCGCCTTCCTCTCGATCCTGGCGGCGCTGGAGGAGGTGCCCGATGCGGGGGTGGCGGCGGGACTCCTGCAGGGGCGGTACGGCATCGCTCGTCGCTCGCTGGAAGGTGGAGTCGGTGAGCAGGGGGGCGGTGAAGACGCGGCCGGCTGGCTGGCGGAGGCGGCGGCCCGCCACACCAGCGGCGACACCGGCCGCATGGCCCAGCGGCTCCTCGATGATTTCCGCCGTTCCTTGCTGGGGTCGATCGCCCTCGAGCTGCCCTGAGGCCCTCAGGCACTCACCGCCCGGGCGATCAGCACCGTGAGCATCAGGATGGCGAGCAGCACCTGCAGGGCCATAAACATCTTGGCGGGCCGGGAGATCACCACCTCACTGGTGGGACCGTAGGTGGAGTTCACATTCAGGGAGATGAACAGATAATCGATCAGATGCGGGACTGGCGGGGGCTCCCCTTCGCGGCTCGGCCAGACGAAGGCGCCACCCGGTGTGACCACATCGAGAAAGATGTAGATGAACATGAACACAATCACGCTTTCCATATACACCGCTCCCACATCCCAGAGATTGGACATTCCGCCCCCTTTGATGGCGCTGGAGGTGGCCACCATCGACACCACATTGGCCACCACCTGCACCACGGAAATCACCAGGTAGCTGAGCGACCAGGCGAACAGGTGCTGGTGACGGGATCGGTAGAGCGAAATCGCCAGACCCACGGTCACGATGATGAAGGCCAGGGTGCTGATCCGCTCCAGCGTGCTGAGCAGGGGATTGAAGCTGTAGGCCACCTTGTGGTGGCCCTCGATCCGCTCCACCAGCAGGGCATCCATCACCCACACCACGGTGGTGGCCAGCAGCACCAGCAGGCGTCCCTTGCCGTGGGTGAGCCGCTGCCGCAGGGCCGCAGCGGGCGTAAGGGCGGCGGTGGTATCGGCTGGGGAGGGCATCGCCACAGGATGCTGCATCCCCGCGGCTCCAGCACGGTGTGCTGGCTCCTGAGCGCCGATCCTTAAGGTGGAGGCACCCGAGCGCTTCTGCCGCCGCGCCATGTCCAGCTTCGGCGAAGGCGAAGGTGAGCTGATCACGCTCTATTACCCCAAGCCGCTGCCGATGCGGCTGGATCGCTGGCTGGTGGCCGAGCGGCCCGAGCAGAGCCGCGCCCGCATCCAGAAATTCATCGATGCCGGCTATGTGCGGGTCAACGGCGTCACGGGGCGGGCCAAGACCCCCCTGCGCCAGAACGATGAGGTGCAGCTCTGGATGCCACCCCCAGAGCCCCTGCCGTATCTGGTGGCCCAGCCCATCCCCCTGGATGTGCTGTACGAGGACGAACATCTGATCGTGATCAACAAGCCCGCCGGGCTCACGGTGCACCCGGCCCCGGGCAACAAGGACGGCACCCTGGTGAACGGCCTGTTGCACCACTGCCCCGACCTTCCCGGCATCGGCGGTGAGATGCGGCCGGGCATCGTGCATCGGCTCGATAAGGACACCACCGGCTGCATCGTCGTGGCCAAGAGCCAGGAGGCGCTGGTGAAGCTGCAGGGCCAGATCCAGCGGCGCATCGCCTCGCGGGAGTATCTGGCGGTGGTGTACGGCCAGCCCGCCGGCGACCACGGCACCATCGTCGGGGCGATCGGCCGTCATCCCAGCGATCGCAAGAAGTACGCCGTGGTGCAGGACGACTCCGGTCGCCATGCCTGCACCCACTGGCATGTGCAGGAGCGCCTCGGCGACCATGCCCTGCTGCGCTTCAAGCTCGATACCGGCCGCACCCACCAGATCCGGGTGCACTGCGCCCACATCGGCCACCCGATCGTGGGCGATCCCACCTACAGCCGTTGTCGTCGCCTGCCCGTGGCCCTTCCCGGTCAGGCCCTCCATGCCTTCCAGCTGGGGCTCGATCATCCAGTGAGCGGGGAGCGGCTGTTGTTCGAAGCACCCCTGCCGCCGGTGTTCGAGAAACTGTTGCTGGTGCTTCGCCGCCAGGCTGGAGCCACCGCCGGCTGAGCCCCCGGCCTTGCGCAGAAGGCAGGATCAGGGGTGGGGCTGCTCGCTCTGGATCGTCTCGAAGATCGTGTGGCGTTCGAACCGTTCAGCCACGGCGATGGCGGTGAGGGTGCAGAAGCCGATCGGCAGCACCAACCGGTAATCCTTGCTGAGCTCGAAGGTGAGCAGGATCGCCGTCAGCGGTGTGCGGGTGAGCGCGCCGAGGAAGGCTCCACCGCCGGCGAACATCAGGGTGTTGGGGGCGGTGTGGAACAGCAGCAGGGCCAACTGCTGGACCAGCGTTCCCAGGCAGGCCCCCACCACCAGGGCCGGCGCCAGGAAGCCCCCCGGCGCATCGGCGGCCACCGCCAGGGCCGTGCCTGCCCCCTGCAGGCCGAGCATCAGCAGAGCCTGAGCCGGATCCACCACCCCGCCCAGGGCCCGCAGCCCCACCTGGGCCGGGTTTTCAAATTCGGGAGGCAGCAGGGCCCAGCCCACGCCGCTGACCATGCCCACCAGCGCCAGCAGCCGCCATGGGGGTTGCCGCAGCGCTGCCAGCCGTCGCCGCAGCCCCAGGATGCCGCGTTGATAGGGCAGGGCCAAAAGACCCGCCAGGGCGCCGAGGCCCAGCAGCAGCGGCAGATCGATCAGCCGCAGGTCGGCGAGGGGGCTCGGATAGTCGGAGATCGGCACCAGGTTGCGCCACAGCAGCGGGCCACCGGCGGGACTGTTGAGCAGGCGGGTCCAGAACACGGCCGCAAAGGTGGCGAAGGCCGCTGTGGCATTGACCCGCAGATCGGTGCGCTTCTGCAGTTCCTCCAGGAAGTAGGCGAGCCCGCCGAGGGGGGCATGGAAGATCGCCGCCAGGCCCGCCCCACTGCCGATCGCCACCGCCAGGCGTTCATGGCGATTGCCCAGTCCCCGGCTGGTCTCCCTGGCCACCGAGGCGCCGATCTGGATCGATGGCCCCTCGGGTCCCACGGGGATGCCGCTGCCGATGGCCAGGCCGCTGGCGATCAGCTTCACCACGGCCACCTGCCAGCCCATCGGGATCGGGCGACCGCGCAGCCACTGCAGCACCTGCACGATGCCGGATCCCCTCGCCGCCGGCTCCAGCCCGATCAGGGCACCGGCCAAGCCCCCGCCCACCATCCCCAGAAGCGGCAGCACCAGCAAGGGCGGCAGATGGGCGGCCAGCTGCAGGCGCAGGCTGTTCAGCAGCGCGATTTCGCGGCCGTAAAGCCAGATGCCGAGGGCCACCACGATGCCGATGGCATTCACCAGCAGGAACGGCTGCAGCAACCGCTGCCACCGGGTGGTCAGCGGGGCCGCCGTGGCTGGAGGGGCCATCAGGGCAGAGCCGGCAGGCGCGGACAGGCCTCCACCAGCGTGCGGGTGATTTCAGCGCGGGGATCGGCCAGCAGACGGGAGCCCGGCCCCTCCTCCACGATCCTTCCCCCCTCCAGCACGATCACCCGGTGGCAGAAGCCGCTGGCTACGGAGAGGTCGTGGGTCACGAACAGCATCCCCAGGCCCAGCTCCCGCTGCAGTCGCCGCAGCAGCTCCAGCACCTCGGCCTGCACCTCCGCATCGAGCATGCTCACGCTTTCATCGCAGAGCAGCACCTTCGGCCGCAGGACAAGGGCCCGGGCGATGGCCACCCGCTGCTGCTGTCCGCCCGAGAGCTGGCGCGGCAGGCGATTTTCGAAGCTTTCCGGTGGTTCCAGGCCCACCGCCGCCAGCTGGGCCCGGGCCTGCTGGCGGGCTTCAGCCCGGCTGGCCAGTCCATGGATCTGCAGCGGGTCGGCGACCGCCTCGCCGACGCTCATCTGGGGATTGAGGCAGGCCAGGGGGTCCTGGAACACCATCTGGATGCGGCGGCGGGCCTGGCGCAGTTCCTGGCCCCGCAGGCGCCGCAGGTCCTGACCTTCCAGCCGCACGCTGCCGCCCCGTACCGGGGCCAGGCCGATCAGGGCGCGGCAGAGGCTGCTCTTGCCGCAGCCGGAAGCTCCCACCAGGCCGATGGTTTCGCCGGCGTGGAGGCTGAGGCTGACGCCATCCACGGCCTTCAGCCAGCGCTGCTGCCACGGCGGTGAGGGCAGCGGATGCCAGCTCCGCAGTTCCTGCAGTTCGAGCAGCACGGGGCCGTCCTCGGCGGCGCGCCCCTGGCTCCCCTCCCGTTCGCGGGCCTTGCCCACCAGCCGTTTCGCCAGGTCGGAGCCGGGGGTGGTGAGCAGCTGCCGGCTGGGGGCCTGTTCCACCAGCCGGCCCTGGTCGAGCACGGCGATCTGCCCGCACCAGCGGCCTGCCATCGCCAGGTCGTGGGTGATCAGCAGCAGGGCGCTGCCCGTTTCCTCGCAGAGGGTGCAGAGCTCCCCCATCACCTGGCCGGCCACCGCCACATCGAGGCTGGTGGTGGGTTCGTCGGCGATCACCAGGGGGGGCTCCAGGGCCATCGCCAGGGCGATCGCCAGCCGCTGGCGCATGCCGCCGCTGAATTCATGCGGGTAGCTGCCGTAGCGCTCCGGTGCGATCCCCACCCTGGCCAGCAGATCGGTGGCCCGGCGGCGGATCCGCTGGCGCTCCCACTGCGGGCGGTGGGCCGCCAGGGTGTCGCGCAGGTGTTCGCCGATCGTGAGCAGCGGATTGAGGCGGGTCATCGGGTCCTGGAACACCAGCCCCACCGCCTCGCCCCGCAGCCGGCGCAGCTCGGTGCGGGGCAGCTGCCTCGGATCCTGACCTGCCAGTTCCAGTCGGCCCAGGCAGCTGCTGCCCGGGGGGAGCAGCTGCAGCACGGCCCGGGCCACCGTGCTCTTGCCGCAGCCGGAGGGACCCACCAGGGCCAACCGTTCCCCCGCCGCCAGCTCCAGGTGGAGGCCATCGAGGGTGGGCTGATCGCTGCCGGGGTACCGCACCACCAGCCCCTCGAGCCGGAGGACCGGGCCAGGGCTGGCGGCGGAGATGTCGCGGTTGGCAGGGGCGCCGGGGCTGGAGGGGGCTGGCGGAACCATTCGGTGGCGGGATCGCCCGGGGCACTCGTTCTGTCGGCCAGTGTGGCCCGCCTGCCCCCCCAAGGTCGGTTGGGACGAAGGCTGCTTAGCATGGGCGTCACGCGCAGGGTTGCATGCTCAGGGCGGTTCCCGATCAGAAAGCCGCCAAGGCGGCCCCCGTCCCCGGGGTGGAACCGTTCTCCCCTGCCCCGGCTTCTGCCGATTCAGTCACAACGCCCGCCCCAGTGCCGGAGCCGGAGGCCCTGCCCCACCGCCGCCGCCTGATCCAGGGCCCCGCCGATTACGGCGTGCCCCTGCCGGAATGGCTGCAACGCTGCGTGGAGCATGTGCCTCCCGGCCGCGGCGACAGCTGCCCCACCGATACCGAAGCGCTGCTGGCCTCCGCCTTCGATTTCGCCTACCAGCTGCACGAGGGCCAGTTCCGGGCCAGTGGCGAGCCCTACATCATCCATCCGATCGCCGTTGCCGATCTGCTGCGCGACATCGGGGCCAGCGCAGCGGTGATCGCTGCCGGATTCCTCCATGACGTGGTGGAGGACACCCAGGTGACCCCTGAGGAGATCGAGGAGCACTTCGGAGCGGAGGTGCGGGCTCTGGTGGAGGGCGTGACCAAGCTGGGCGGCATTCACTTCACCAACAAGACCGAAGCCCAGGCCGAAAACCTGCGGCGGATGTTCCTGGCCATGGCCAGCGACATCCGGGTGGTGCTGGTGAAGCTGGCGGATCGGCTCCACAACATGCGCACGCTCGGGGCGCTGAAGCCCGAGAAGCAGCAGCGCATCGCCCGGGAAACCCGCGAGATCTATGCCCCCCTGGCCAACCGCCTGGGGATCGGTCGCTTCAAGTGGGAACTGGAGGATTTGGCCTTCAAGGTGCTTGAGCCCGAAGCCTTCCGCGAGATCCAGCAGCAGGTGGCGACCAAGCGCAGCGAGCGCGAGGAGCGGCTCGGCAAGACGGTGCAGATGCTGCGCGACCGGCTGGCGGATGTGGGGTTGGCCTCCTGTGAGGTGAGTGGCAGGCCCAAGCATCTCTATGGCATCTGGAGCAAGATGCAGCGCCAGCAGAAGGCATTCCACGAGCTCTACGACGTGGCCGCCGTGCGCATTCTCTGCCCCGGTCTCGAAAGTTGCTACCGGGCTCTGGCCGTGGTGCACGACACCTTCCGCCCGATCCCCGGGCGCTTCAAGGACTACATCGGGCTACCCAAGCCCAATGGCTACCAGTCGCTGCATACGGCGGTGATCGGCCGCCACCGGCCGATCGAGGTGCAGATCCGCACCACCGAGATGCACCAGGTGGCGGAATACGGCATCGCCGCCCATTGGAAATACAAGGAGGGGGGCTCACCCGCCGCCGGAGGCGACACCGAGCGCTTCAACTGGCTGCGCCAGATGGTGGATTGGCAGAAGGATGACGGCGGCGAGGACAGCAGCGATTTTCTGGCCGCGATCAAGGAGGACCTCTTTGATGAGGAGGTGTTCGTGTTCACCCCCAATGGCGATGTGGTGGGGCTGCGCAAGGGTTCCACCGCCGTGGATTTCGCCTACCGGATTCACTCGGAGGTGGGCAATCACTGCCAGGGCGTGCGCATCAACGACCGCCTCTGTCCCCTGCCTACGCCGCTGCAGAACGGTGATTTCGTGCAGATCATCACGGCCAAGTCTGCCCATCCCAGCCTCGACTGGCTCAATTTCGTGGCCACCCCCACGGCCCGCAATCGCATCCGCCAGTGGTACAAGCGCAGCCATCGGGAGGAGAACCTCACCCGCGGCACCGAGATGCTGGAGCGGGAGCTGGGCCGTGAAGGCTTCGATGCCCTGCTCCACGGCGAGGCGATGGCCCGGGTGGCCCGCCGCTGCAACCTGGTGAACACCGAGGACCTGCTGGCGGCCCTCGGCTTCGGCGGAGTGACGCTCCAGCAGGTGCTCAATCGCCTGCGCGAGGAGATCCGCCTGGCCACCGCCGCCAGCGCGCCGGTGCTCAGCAACGAGGAGGTGGCCCGCCACGTGTCGGCCCAGGCCGACCAGGCGGCGCCGCAGCCGCCCGCCCACCACACCGAGGCCGGGGCGGCCAGCCCGATCCTCGGGCTGGAGGGGCTCGAATACCGCATGGGCGGATGTTGCAGCCCGCTGCCGGGGGAGCCGATCGTCGGCTCCGTGGCCCTGGGCAACCATGGCATCACCATCCATCGCCAGGATTGCGCCAATCTCCACCAGGTGCCGGTGGAACGCCGTCTGCCGGTGCAATGGAACCCTCTGGCGGATGAGGCCCGACGCCGCTATCCGGTGCAGCTGCGGATCGAGGTGCTTGATCGGGTGGGCGTGCTCAAGGACATCCTCACCCGCCTCTCCGACAGCCGCATCAACGTGAGTGACGCCCGCGTGCGCACCAATCCCGGCCGGCCCGCCCGCATCGATCTGCGGGTCGAACTGGTGAGTGCCTCCCAGCTGCGCACCACCATGGATCAGATCCGCTCGATGGCCGACGTGCTGGATCTGGCCCGCACGGGGATCGGCTGAAGCCGGTCCGGGGTCCGGGGGGCGCCGGGTTCAGAGGTTAGGGAAACGCCGCTGCACCAGGGAGGGGCGTTCGCCGTAACGGGTCAGGTAGTCGCGGCTGAAGGTGGCCAGGGAGAGGTAGCCGCAGGCATGGGCCACTTCGGTGAGCGTGATCCGGCGCCCCCGCTCTTCGAGCAGGGCCTTCGCCTTGGCCAGCCGCTGCTGCCGGAGCCATTGCATCGGGCCCACGCCGAAGCGCTGCTTGAACGCGTACTGCAGGGCCCGGCGGCTGTAGCAGCTGCGCTGTTCCAGTTCCGAGAGGCTGATCGGTTGATCGAGATGGCCCAGCAGCCATTCCACCAGGTCGGCATGGACGAAGGGCCTGGCCTCGCCGATCGCTTCGGCCTGCGGTTCGAGCAGGTCGGGCACCAGCAGCATCACGATCAACCGACGGATCAGGTCGTCGAGATTCAGCATCGGGTGGATGCCGCCGGAGAGGTGCACCGCCTGTTCAGCAAAGGCCATCGCGTCCATCAGCAGCCGCTGCAGCTGGTCGCGGCGGGGATCGGAGCGTCGGTTCAGAATGGCTGGCTGGGCGAGGGCGGCCTGCAGCAGGTGGGTATCGAACCTCGGGCCGGCGATCGCGTGGGCCACCGGCAGCAGGCACTCGGGCGGGAAGCTGATGATCACCCCGGAGCAGACGGTGCAGTCGATGCGGATGCGATTCCGGGTCGCCGGCAGGAACAGGCACGAGGTTCGGAAGGTGAACCTTCGGCGATTAAGGGTGAATTCATTGATGCCTGCCACATACGGCACCACCAGCTGGGCTTCGCATTTCTGCTCCACCACCCCTTGGATGGCTGAGCCCCAGGTGGAGAGCAGGGTGATCTCCCCCAGGCGGATGCAACCCGACTTGTTGAGGAAGGGTTGCTGGTGTTCGGGATGCTCCCAGCTGTGGACATGCAGCGGCAGATAGGTGCCCACCACCGAACCGAAATCCACCGGGCTGCTGGACGCCAGGGAGGCCTCCGGCAGCTGGATGAAGGGAAGGTTTGCCGGAGCTTCCATGGGGCCGGCGGGCATTGCTGCGAGTCGGAGCTTTCCAGAAAGTTAAGGACCAGTGCAGCCCGCCACACAATCACCGTGCAAAAAGCGCGCGGAGTGACGGAAAACGCAGTCGGATCAACGCGCAGGGGCGGGCAGGACAGCGGCGGAGGGAATTAAGAAAAACCTCGGTTCCGGTTCCCTCCGGCATCGCTCGCCAGATTTGAACCACTTCACCCTTGCGCCTGAAGCCTGTGCAGTTTCGAGTGGTTGCCCTGTTGGCCCTGGCCACCTTCGGCAGCGGCTGGGCCGTTCCCCTGCCGGCCCGTGCCGAGACGGTGATCGAGCATGTGGCTCGCACCGGCGAGCTCACGATGGGGGGCACCGCAGCTGGCAGCCCCTACTCCTTTCTCAACAGCAGAAAGGAGCTGGTGGGGTACTCCATGGATGTGGCCCGCCTGATCGCGGCCGAGGTCTCCGCCTATCTCGGCAAGCCCGTGAAGCTGGCGTACATGCCGAGCGAGGATCAGGCCAGCACCTTCCGCCAGGTGAGCCGTGGGGAGGTGGACCTCTCCTGCGGCGCCCAGTTCACCTGGGAGCGCGAGATGTTCGTCGACTTCTCCCTCCCCTACAGCCTCTCCGGCATTCGTCTGCTCACCCGTACCGGCAGCCTGGATGGCTCCCTGGCGTCGATGGCCGGCCGCCGCATCGGCGTGGTGGCGGGTTCGCTCGGGGAGAGCACGATCGCTGCCCTTCAGCCCAAGGCGGTGAGGGTGCCGCTTACCTCTGTGGATGCGGCCATGAAGGCCCTGCTGGCCGGCAAGGTCGATGCCGTGGCCGGGGATTCGATCCTGCTGGCCGCCAGCCTGCGCAACAGCTCGGCCAAGGGATACGGGCTGGTGCCCGACGAGGCCTACTCCCGCTACGCGGTGGGCTGCATCCTGCCGGAGAACAATTCCACCTTCCGCAACCTGGTGAATCTGGCGATCGCCAAGTTGCTGCAGGGGTATCTCAACGGCGATCCCACCGCCGTGGCCACCGTGGATCGCTGGGTGGGTCCCAGCGGCATTCTCGGCTTGCCTCCCGAAGTGATCCGCCTCTATTTCCAGACCGTTCTGCTCAACCACGAGCAGATCCAGCTCCCGGCCGCCGGCGCCGCCAAGCCTTCCGTCAACTAGCGCGTCAACCAGCTCGCGCGCCAATCCACTCGCTCGCCAACCAGCTCCGCCCCCTGGCTCCTCCCCATGTCGATCACTTCCCGCACCTCCCTGCTCGGTTTTCTGCTGGCGCTCTCGGCGCTCGGGGCCCCCAGCGCCCAGGCCACCTCGTCGCCGCTGCCCGCGACCCTGGCCAGCGGCCAGAGCCAGCCTTCGATTGAAGCAAGGCTGAGCCGGATCACCGCGGCCCTGCGCGAGCAGGAGGGCCAGCGGCAGCCGGGTGACCAGGAGTCGATGTTGATCTCGGCCGGGTTTGTGAACGGCCGCGGTGGTGGCTGGGTGAATACCCCGCACTACGGAGGCTTCAGCAACCATCCCTATTACGGCACCGGTCACTTTGTGAACGGAGGCGGCGGTTTCGTGAATGCGCGGCCCGGCGGCGGGTTTGTCAATGCGCGGCCCGGCGCGGTCGGGTTCCGCAACTGGTGAGTTCCGTTCCGTTCGGGCCCCTCTCGTTGCTGGTGGTCCAGCCCACGCCCTTCTGCAACCTTGACTGCGACTACTGCTACCTCCCCGACCGGGGCAACCGGGGCCGGCTGGGACCGGAACTCCTGGATCCGATTCTGGACCGGGTGCTGGAAAGTCCCTATGCAGGCCCCGAGCTCACCCTGCTCTGGCACGCGGGAGAGCCGCTGGCGATGCCCCGTGCGTTCTATGACGAGGCCACCCGGCGGATCGAGGCGGCCCTGGCCCGCCATCCAGACGTTCCGATCACGATCACCCAGAGCCTGCAGACCAATGCCACGGTGATCGATCAGGCCTGGTGCGAGTGCCTGCAGCGCAATCGGATCCAGGTGGGGGTGAGCCTGGATGGGCCTGCCTTCCTGCACGACCGCCATCGCCGGACCCGTACCGGTCTGGGCAGCCATGCCGCCGCCATGCGGGGCATCGGTTGGCTGCAGCGCCACGACATTCCCTTCCATGTGATCGCCGTTCTCACCGAGGAATCGCTCGACCATCCCGACGAGATCGTTTCCTTCTTCCTGGAGAACGGCATCACCGAAGTGGGGTTCAACATGGAGGAAACCGAGGGGGCGAATCGGGTGTCCAGCCTGGATCGCCCCGGGCTGGAGGGCCGCTACCGGGCGTTCCTGGAGCGTGTCTGGCAGCTCAACGTCGCCACGGGCGGCCGGTTTCAGCTGCGGGAGTTCGACCTCATCTGCTCCCTTGCCTATGCCGACGTGCGGCTTGAGCGTACCGATATGAACAATCCGTTTGTGATCCTCAATGTGGATCACCGCGGTAATTTCTCCACCTTTGATCCAGAGATGCTGGCAGTGAAAACTGAGGAATATGGTGATTTCGTGCTCGGCAATGTGCTGGAAAACAGCCTGGAATCGGTGGTGCATACCGAGAAGTTCCAGCGCATGCAGCGCGACATGGCCGCCGGGGTGGAGCGCTGCCGCCGGGAGTGTGATTACTTCGGGGTCTGCGGCGGTGGGGCGGGCAGCAATAAATACTGGGAGCATCGAACCTTTGACTGCACCGAAACCCAGGCCTGCCGCTATCGGATCAAGCTGGTGACGGATGTGGTTCTGCAGGAGATGGAGCGGTCGCTGAAGCTTGCGTGAGCATCCGCCCACAGCCCCGGGGGCCCGTGTCAGTGACTACAACCCGCCCCAAGGACGTCCCCTAGAACCGATCCCATCAAGGAAACGTTCTTCGCCGCCCAGCCCATGACCTCTGAACAGGCCGCCCAGCTGATCGACAACACCCTGGATCTGGTGCATCAGCGCCTGCAGGACCTCGAAGCCCAGTCCCTTTCGCAGGAGCAAAGGGCTCTGGCCGCCGAGTTCCGGGAGTGGCGTCAGCCCAGTGGTGGGCACATCGATCTGATGATCTTCCCGGGTTTGAGCGGGTCCTGACCTGCGTTCGCCCAGGGGTCCGGGCCCACCGGGTCGGACACTGGTAGACCGAATGCCAGCCACCGCCGGTGGGCTCTGCCAGCTCCCCTTCCTCCCCTGCTGCTGTCGACACGATCGCGGCGATCGCCACGGCGGTGGCTCCGGCCCAGGGCAGTGTGGCGATCGTGCGACTCTCCGGTCCCCTGGCCGAAAGCATCGCTCGACGCCTGTTCAAGGCCGCCGGCCACCAGATCTGGGACAGCCATCGGGTGCTCTACGGCCATGTGGTGGATCCGATCACAGCAGCGCGGCTTGATGAAGTGCTGCTGTTGCTGATGCGGGCTCCCCGCAGCTTCACCCGCGAAGACGTGGTGGAATTTCACTGCCACGGCGGTCTGGTGGCGGTGCGTCAGGTGCTGGAGCTCACCCTGGCCGCCGGGGCCCGACCGGCAGGCCCTGGAGAGTTCAGTCAGCGGGCCTTTCTCAACGGGCGCCTCGATCTCACCCGGGCGGAGGCGATCGGCGAGATGATCGCCGCCCGCAGCCGGCGGGCCGCCCAGCTGGCGATGGCCGGCCTCGATGGTGGTCTGCAGCGGCAGATCTCGGCGCTGCGGGAGCGGCTGCTCGACCAGCTGGCCGAACTGGAGGCCCGGGTGGATTTTGAAGATGATCTGCCGCCCCTGCCGGTCGAGGCGGTGGTGGCGGAACTGGTGGCGGTGCGGGCTGCCCTGGAGCAGCTGGTGGCGGAAGCGCGGCAGGGGGAGCTGCTGCGGGAGGGGCTGCGGGTGGCGATCGTCGGCCGCCCGAATGTGGGCAAGAGCAGCCTGCTCAACCTGCTGAGCCGCAGGGAGAGGGCGATCGTGACCGACCATCCGGGCACCACCCGCGATCTGCTCGAAAGCGACCTGGTGCTCGACGGCGTGCCCCTCACCCTGCTCGACACCGCCGGCATCCGCTCCACCGACGATCCTGTGGAGCGCCTCGGGATCGCCCGCAGCCGCGAAGCCCTGGCGGCGGCCGATGCGGTGGTGCTGCTGTTCGACCTAAGCGTCGGCTGGACGCAGGAGGATCAGGCCTTGCGAGAGCTGGTGCCGGCGACGGTGCCGCTGCTGGTGGTGGGCAACAAGCGGGATCTGGCGCCGGAGCGGCCGTTGCCGTTGCCTGCGGCCGATCTGGCGATCAGTGCCCTGGAGGGGGCCGGCCGCGATGCGCTGGTGCAGCGGTTGCTGGCCTGTTGCGGCGCCGGCGATCTGCAGGGGATTCAGGTGGCGCTCAACGGCCGCCAACGGCAGCTGGCCGCCGAGGCGGCCCTTTCCCTGGAGCGCAGCCTGGAGGCTGCCGCCCAGCAGCTGCCCTGGGATTTCTGGACGATCGATCTGCGCGTCGCCGTGCGTGCCCTCGGGGAGATCACCGGCGAGGAGGTGAGTGAGGCGGTGCTGGATCGGGTGTTCGCCCGTTTCTGCATCGGCAAGTGACGCCCCGGCCGGCCAGCGTTGATCATGGAGCGAACCCCGCCTCCCCTGGGACGGCATCGCCGTGATGGCTTCCCCTGCTTCGCTTCCTTTCACCCCAGTTCTGCTGGAGCAGCTGGGCGCCTGGCTGGCCGAGGATCTCGGTCGCGGCGACCTCACCGCCCCCGCCCTGCGGGGGCGCAGCGGCCGGGCCCACTGGATCGCCAAGCAGGAAGGCCGCTTCTGCGGCGGGGTGCTGGTGGAGCCCCTGTTTCGCCTGCTGGATCCCCATGTAGGGGTGCGGCTGCTGGTGGCCGATGGTGAGACGGTGCGGCAGGGCCAGCGGCTGCTCGAACTCGAAGGCAGCGCCGCCGCCTTAGTGGCGGGGGAGCGCACCGCCCTCAACCTGGCGATGAGGTTGTCCGGCATCGCCACCGCCACCGCGAAGCTGGTGGCGGAGCTGGAAGGCAGCGGCGTGCGCCTGGCCGACACCCGCAAGACCACCCCGGGGCTGCGGGTGCTGGAGAAGTACGCCGTCCGCTGCGGCGGTGGGGTGAACCACCGGCTGGGGCTCGATGATGCGGCGATGCTCAAGGAAAACCATCTGGCCTGGGCCGGTGGGGTGGCCGGAGCCATCGTCGCCGTGCGGGCGGCGAGCCCGTGGCCGGCCCGGGTGATCGTGGAGGCGGAAACGGAGCAGGAGGCCGAAGCGGCGCTGCGGGCCGGGGCCGATGCGGTGCTGCTGGATGAATTTGAGCCGGAACGGCTGCAGGCCCTGGTGCCCAGGCTGCGCCAGCTGGCCGCCGCCCAGGGCAGGGCCGTGGTGCTGGAGGCTTCCGGGGTACAGCCCGGGCGGTTGCGGGCCTATGCCGCCACCGGTATCGATCTGATCTCCACCAGTGCGCCGGTGACGCGCAGCGCCTGGCTGGATCTGAGCATGCGGTTTGAGGTGTTCCTGGTCTGAGGGGCCGGGGTGGGGCCAGCAGAAAAGCCCCGGGATCGCCGGGGCTTGGAGAAAGAGGAGAAGGAAAGGAGCCGTGTGCGAACCGGCTGATCAGAGCAGCGACTGGCCGCTCAGCAGCCAAGGGGCGGCGGGGTTGGCGGCGGCGAGGAAGAGGGAGAGGGTCTGGCCCATGGGCTCCACCGAGCCACCGCCCAGCAGCAGGCCGGCGAACGGGGTGATCTCGGCGTTGTCGAGGCTGGCGTTCGCCTTGGCGGTCGTGCCCTGGCCGTTGCCGCCGCTGCCGGTGATCGTGTCGAAGGCGCGGGCGGCCTGCACGGTGTTGCCGGAGAAGAGCAGCTGATCCACGTAGAGGCTGTCGCGCTGGGTGTAACCGCTCCTGCGGTTGGTGTCGAGGACACGAACCTGGGCGGAGCCGGTGATCGGGGTGGTGAGGGCGACCGTGCTGGTGGCTTCGGTGGTGTTGCTCACCGTGAGCAGGCTGCTCCAGGTGCTGCCGCCGTTGGTGGAAAGCTGCAGCTGGAAGTTGTCGGTTTCGCTGTTGGCGGAGCGGAAGCCCTCGAAGCTGAACTGGCTGGCGTTCTGCAGGTTGTTGAACGACCACACGTAGGACTGCAGGGAGCTGGTGCTCTTGGCCTGCCTGCCGCCGCCGGTGCTCATCAGCCCTTCGGTGATCACCTGGCGCTGGTCGTCGCTGCCGGCGGTGGCGCTCACCAGCCCGCTCACCACAGGAGCCGAGGTGTAGGTGACGCCGTTCACCAGGGCGCCGCTGGCGGCGACGCTGCTGGTGGCCACCAGGGTGTCGTTGTCGGCGTTGGTGACGCTCAGGCTCGAGGGGGCCAGGGCGTTGTAGGCGGCATCGCTGCTGCTGGCGGTGATCTGGATCGTGGCCGTCTGATTGCCGTCCACCAGGGTGTCGTCCAGGCCCACCAGGGTCACGGTCTGGGCGGTGGCCCAGTTGGCGGCGGTGAAGGTCACGGAGGCGGGGGCGCCCACCTCGGTGGTGTCGCTGCTGGCGAAGCTCACCACCACATCGGCGGTGGGGGCGGCGGCCAGGCTGAGGCTGAAGCTGGCGGTGCCGCCGGCCTCGGTGGTGTTGAGGCTGCCGGCGGAAATCAGCAGGCCGGCGGGCACCACAGGGGTGGTCGTGCCCACCACCGTGCCACTGAGGAGGTACTGGCCGAGGCTGCCGTACTCGGTGTAGCCGGTGGGGGTGCTGGCGAAGGGATCGCCGACGCCGGTGCCATCCACCGAAAGGTAGTAGCTGCCTGCGTCGAGGTTGAGGTTGAAGCTGGCGGAAAGCAGGTCCACCGGATTGCTGCTGGCCACCAGGGTGCCATCGGCGCGGTAGAGATTGGCGGAGATGTCGAGGTTGGCGCCACGGGCGGCCAGGTAGTCGGTGGTGAAGCCCCCCAGACCATCGGCGGCGAACACGCGGGCGGCATTGGTGAGCGAGAGGGTCACGTTGCCGGTGCCGGTGTCGAAGCGGAACACATCCACGTCGCTGGTGCGTTCGATCACGCCGAACTGGCTGAAGCTCACACCGGAAACCGCTTGGGCCGTGGCAAGGCTGTTGCCGTAATCGTCGGCCCGGAAGGAGAAGCCGTTGTTGGTGGTGATGACGGAGAGATCGTCCTGCTTGTTGTTGGCGCCGATGTAGTCGCCCTTGCTCCAGGTGGTGACGTTCTCGTCGGCGTTGATGTAGGGGGCGCCCATGATTGTGCCCCAGCTGGTTTCCACGGTGCCGCCGTGGCCTTCGTAGTACTCGGCATTGCTGCCGTAGCTGCCGCCGTCGTGAGTCAGGTTGAGGGTATGGCCCACTTCGTGGCTGGCCGTGGCGGCTGCAGAGTATTCACCACGGTTGAACACCAGGGTCACATCGTCGGTGCTCCAGTTGAAGCTGTCGTAGTAAGCGGTGCCACCGCCGCCGGCATTGGCGATCGTCAGGCCGGTGAGCTGGTTGGTGTTGTAGGTGAAGGCCACCCGGATGCCCCAGCGGCTGTCACCGGTGCCGCTCTTGCGGAGATCCTCCACATTCGGCTGCTGGGTGGTGACATTGACATTGAAGGGGGCGAAATCCTCTGCCACCCGTTGCCAGATGCGCTGGATTTCGGTCTGGGTGGTGATGGTGGTGAGATCGGCGTAGAAGGGCTTGAGGCTCAGGGCACCACCGTTCTCCCAGGGGGTGCTGGCGATGTCGAAGCCGTCGAAATCGAGATAGATCGTGTGGTTGGCAGTGGGATTGCTGTGCAGCACGAAGGTTTTGCCCAGATCCAGCGAGGTGCCGAGGGTGATGCTGGTGGAATCGGTGCTGGTGGTGGCCCAGGCGGCTTCCAGGGTTTCCACCCCGGCGTTCTGCACCGCCAGCTGGGAGCACACCGGGCAGAGGCAACCGGCACTGCTTTGGGCTGAGGCGGCGCCGGGGGCGGAGTCGGTGGTGGGGGCGTCTGCCGTGGATTCCGCGCCTGCGGTGGAGCCGCTCAGCAGTTCGTGGCTGCCGATCGTGCCGGCGGTCGTTTCCAGGGAGAGGCGGATTTCGGGAGCTTCGGTGCCGGCCTTGGCGAAGGCGGGGGCAGTGGTGGAGGTGTTGGCGACTTCCCGGGTCACCGCGACGCTGATGGCGTCACTGGCGGTGAGCAGGGAGTCGTTGAAGTTGCGATGACGGGAGACTTCAAGACCTTCGAGCAGGAAGTTGAAGGAAGAAGTGGTGGTAGTGGAGGTCATGGCCGCTCTCGGGTCTCTTTCTGTACATATCTTCGGCCGGTTAAGACATCCTTTCCAGTGCAAATAGCTTCCGGTGCGGTGAAGCTTTTCGGAGAATATTTGCTGTGAATTGCTTTATCTAATCTGGGGAAGGGGCTGGTGTGGGGTGAGCGTGTGGTGAAGATCGGCCCGCTCGGAGTCCTGTTTTTGGGTGCTTTCTGAAGCTCGGCGGCCGGCAAGGCGAGCCCGCGCATGGCTGTCACTGGCTTTTGGCCGGCGCCAGGGGGAAAGAGGGGGGCTTCGGGTCGGAATGAACGGTGAGGAGGCGTGTTCGGTAATCCGGCGTCGGCGCCGCCTCTGCACCTTCAGTTGTCTTCAGGAACCAGGCGCTGGCTGAAGCCCGCTGCGGCTGGAGCGCGGGGAGGGATGATCGGAGTCAGTGCCGGCCGCTGCAGCGGTTTTCCTGCCCATGCTGTCGATCCTCCATGTCCTCAACGGTCAGCTGCAGGCCGCCATGGAGAGGGCCTTCCCGGAGGCAGCGGCTGCCGCCCGCCAGGCCGGCCAATCCCTTGATCCCCAGCTGGCGCCCGCCTCCAAGCCCGAATTCGGCGATTTCCAGGCCAACGGCGCCCTGCCCCTGGCCAAGCCCCTGGCCCAGCCCCCCCGGGCCCTGGCCACGGCGATCGTGGAGCAGCTCCAGGCCGATCCGGCCTTTGCCGCCCTCTGCCTGGAGCCCCAGATCGCCGGCCCGGGCTTCATCAACCTCACCCTCCGGCCGGAGACGCTGACGCAGGAGGTGCGCTCCAGGCTCGGGGATCCGCGCCTGGGGGTGCCCAGCGTGGCCGAGGAGACCGCTGCTGCCGGCGGGGCGGCAGCGGCGCCGGTGATCGTTGATTTCTCCAGCCCCAATATTGCAAAGGAGATGCACGTGGGGCATCTGCGCTCCACGATCATCGGCGAATCGCTGGCCCGGGTACTGGAATTCCGGGGCCATCCGGTGCTGCGGCTCAACCATGTGGGCGACTGGGGCACCCAGTTCGGCATGTTGATCACCCACCTCAAGCAGGTGGCCCCGGAAGCGCTCGATACCGCCGATGCGGTGGACCTGGGCGATCTGGTGGCCTTCTACCGCCAGGCCAAGGCCCGCTTCGATGAAGACGAAGCCTTCCAGACCACCAGCCGCGAGGAGGTGGTGAAGCTGCAGAGCGGTGATCCGGTGTCGCTCAAGGCCTGGGGACTGCTCTGTGATCAGAGCCGACGCGAGTTCCAGCGGATCTACGACCGCCTCGACATCCGCCTCGGTGAGCGTGGGGAGTCGTTTTACAACCCCTACCTGGCGGCAGTTGTCTCCGATCTGGAGGCCGCCGGTCTACTGGTCACCGACGACGGGGCCCGCTGCGTCTTCCTGGAGGGGGTGAGCGGCAAGGAGGGCAAGCCGATGCCCGTGATCGTGCAGAAGAGCGATGGGGGGTTCAATTACGCCACCACCGACCTGGCCGCGATCCGCTACCGCTTCGCCCCGGCGCCGGAGGGCGATGGCGCCCGCCGCGTCATCTACGTGACCGATGCGGGCCAGGCCAATCACTTCGCCGGTGTGTTCCAGGTGGCCCGCCGGGCCGGTTGGATCCCTGAGGGGGCTCGCCTGGAGCACGTGCCCTTCGGGCTGGTGCAGGGCGAGGACGGCAGGAAGCTCAAGACCCGCGCCGGCGACACGGTGCGACTGCGGGACCTGCTCGATGAGGCGGTGCAGCGCGCCGAAGCCGATCTGCGCCGCCGCCTGGCGGAAGAGGAGCGCAGCGAGGACGAGGCCTTCATCGAGCATGTGGCCACCACCGTCGGCCTGGCGGCCGTGAAGTACGCCGACCTCAGCCAGAACCGGATCACCAATTACCAGTTCAGCTTCGATCGGATGCTGACCCTGCAGGGCAACACGGCCCCCTATCTGCTTTATGCCGTGGTGCGCATTGCCGGCATTGCCCGCAAGGGGGGGGATGCCGGCAACGATCCGGCGCAGTCGCTCCGCTTCACCGAACCCCAGGAATGGGCCTTGGTGCGCCACCTGCTGGCGTTTGATGCGGTGATCGCCGAGGTGGAAGAGGAACTGCTGCCCAACCGGCTCTGCACCTATCTGTTCGAACTGAGCCAGGTGTTCAACCGCTTCTACGACCAGGTGCCGGTGTTGCGGACCGAGGAGCCCGCCCGCTCTTCCCGTCTGGCCCTCTGTCACCTCACCGCCGACACCCTGCGGCTGGGGCTGGATCTGCTGGGGATTCCCAGCCTGGATCGGATGTGAGCGGTCCGCTGCCAGGCGCCGCGGGCAGGGGCCAGGCAGGCGCTGCCTACGATCCCCTTGCGCGCTGAGCGGTGATGCCCTCCAATCCTGTGGATTCCAGCTCCTTCGGTTCCCCGCCCCTGGCGCGGCCAGAGGTGGAGAGTCTCAAGGCCTACAGCGCTCCGCTGGAGGGCCGCCGAGGCCTGTTGCGGCTGGATTTCAACGAGAACACCGTGGGCCCGAGCCCTCTGGTGCTGGAGGCACTGCGGGCGATCAGCGCGGATCAGATCGCCGTCTATCCCGAATACGACGGGCTGCGGGAGGCGGTGGTGGCCGCCCTGGAGCGCACGCCGGGGGGCATGGCCAGCGCCCCCATGGCCAGCACCCAGGCAGCAGGCCAGCCTCCCGCGGGCCTCAGCCCTGCCCATGTGGGTCTGTTCAACGGCGTCGATGCGGCCATCCATGCCCTTTTCCATGCCTATGGAGATCGGGGGCAACGGCTGCTCACCACCGTTCCCACCTTCGGCTACTACACCCCCTGCGCCCAGATGCAGGGCATGGAGATTGAGGCGATCCCCTACGAGGGGCCGGATTTCGCCTTCCCGCTGGCGGCGATCCGCACGGCGCTGCAGGGTGGGGCCGGGGGGATCCTTCCCAGGCTGCTGCTGCTTTGCAATCCCAACAACCCCACCGGCACCCGCCTGGCGCCCGAGCCGATCCTCGAGCTGGCGGCGGCCGCCCCTGGCACCCTGGTGGTGGTGGATGAGCTCTACGAGGCCTTCAGCAGCGACAGCGTGCTGCCGCTGCTGCTGCAGCGGGCCCGGGCGGCGGGCTCCGATCCCTTCGCGGCCCATCCCAACCTTGTGGTGCTCCGTTCCCTGGCCAAGACCGCCGGCCTGGCTGGGCTGCGCATCGGTTTCGCCATCGGCCATCCCGCCGTGGTCGACCGGATCAGCCGGGTCACGGGCCCTTACGACATCAACAGCTTCGCCGTGACCGCCGCCCATGCCGCCCTGGCGGATCAGGCCTATGTGGATGGCTACGTCACCAGTGTGCTGGCCGGCCGCGACTGGCTGCTGGAACAGTTCGCCGCCGCGGGCGTGCGTCACCACTGCGCCGGCGGCAACTATCTGCTGGTCTGGCCCCGCGGCGAGGCCGCCGCTGTGGATGACGCCCTGCGAGAGGCGGGCATCCTGGTGCGTTCGATGGCCGGCAAACCCCTGATCGACGGCTCCCTGCGGGTGAGCCTCGGCACCCGTGAGCAGTTGGAACTGTTCTGGAACGCCTACCGGACGATCGAGGGGCTCTGAGGAGCCGCCTGCCTTGCCGGCGAAATCAGCGCATCAGTTCGATCACGGTGCGATCGCCGGCCGGCGGGGTGATGCTGAGGCTGGGTCCCACCCGGCGCACGGTGGTGCCCGCCATCGCCTCGAGGAACGGCTTCACCGATCCCTGGTCACAGCTGGCGGTGGGCCCACCGCCGTACTGCACCGGAATCACCCGGCGGGGCTGCAGCTCCCGCACCATCGCCGCCGCTTCACTGCCGGTGTACACCTTGGCACCGCCACCCACCCCGATCACCAGCACGTCCGGCCGCCCGAGCAGCACCCGATCCGAGGGACTCAGCTGGGCGGCGGTACCCCCCAGATGGGCGAACTCCAGCCCTCCCTGCTTCCAGCGCCAGAGGGTGGAGGAACCGAAACGTCGTCCCCCCACCCGGTCGTGGGGGGCGCCGATGCCCTCGATCTGCAGTCCGGCCACCCGGTACGACCCGGGATTCACCAGCAGGCGGCCCCGGGCCACCGGGGCGCCTTCATCGCGCAGGCGGCTGCTGGCCAGGATCACGTCAGCCGCCACCCGCGGTTCGGCGAGGCCCGCCGCACAGCCCACGGCCTGGAACGGATTGAGCAGCACCGTGGCTCCACCGCCCTGAATCAGCAGGGCGCTGTGGCCGTAGCTGGTGATCGTCACGCCACCACCGGCCGCCGGGGTGGCCGGCGCCGTGCCCAGCACCGCCAGGCCCACCGCCAGAGCCGCCACGGAGCTGTTCATGGAGGCCCGAATTCCCTGCCGGGCGAAGCCCACCTGCGCCAGAGCCATGGGGTGTCGGTGGCCGGAGGCCCTGAGGTTCGGGCGCGAAGCTAGCAGCGCTGGGCGGCCGCTTCCCGCAGGAAGTTGGCCAGCAGGGCGTGGCCGCTCTCGGTGAGCACACTTTCGGGATGGAACTGCACCCCCTGCAGATGGGGATGGTCGCGGTGGCGCAGGCCCATGATCGTGCCGTCCTCCAGCCAGGCCGTCACCTCCAGGCAGGCCGGCAGGCTTTCGCGTTCGGCGATCAGGCTGTGGTAGCGCGTGGCGGTGAACGGGTTGGGCAGACCGGCGAACACCCCCTGCCCCCCGTGGTGGACCGGTGAGGTCTTGCCGTGCATCAGCTCGCGGGCCCGCACCACCCGGCCGCCGTAGGCCTGGGCCAGGGCCTGGTGCCCCAGGCACACCCCCAGGATCGGCACGCTGGGTCCCAGTTCCCGCAGCACCTCCAGGCAGACTCCGGCCTGGTCGGGATCGCCGGGCCCAGGCGAAATCAGGATCGCGGCCGGCTGCAGGGCCCGGATCTGCTCGAGGCTGAGGGCATCATTGCGTTCCACCCGCAGGTCGGCCGCCAGGGGATGGGTGGCGGCAAGTTCGCCCAGGTACTGCACCAGGTTGAAGGTGAAGCTGTCGTAGTTGTCGAGAACCAGGAACATGGCGCCGCCCGGCCGGGTCAGGTGCAGCCATTCAAGCCTTCAGCCCGCAAGCCTGTGCCACAGCGGCGGCACCAGCAGCAGCAGGGCGATCATCAGCGAGGAAAGCGCCGCCACCAGCACGGCGGCGGCGGCACAGTCCTTGGCGATGCGGGCCAAGGGGTGGAACTGGCGGCCGATCGCCAGATCCACCACCGCCTCGGTGGCGGTGTTGAGCAGCTCCAGCACCAGCACCGCCGCCACCGTCAGCACCAGCACCGCCATGCGGTCCGGACCGAGCCCCAGCCACAGCCCCAGCCCGAAGACCACCAGGCCGGTGAACACATGGATCCGGAAGTTGCGCTGGCTGGCGAAGCCGTAGGCCAGCCCTTGGGCGGCGTAACGAAAACTGGCCGGCAGGTCGCCGGCCACCTTCCAGGCTCCTGCCCGCAACCGCCGCCCCCGCAGATGCACCTCGTTGCTCACTTCCTGCAGCGGCGGGCGGGGGGGAAGGGGGGCATCGTCACGGACCACCATCGGCATTGGCGTGAACCAATCCACCTTTGATTCGGCACCTTAATGCCGTCAGGTGGGGATGATCCGTTCCTTGTGGGCGGTCGTGGGGAATTGCTGGTGGCCCGCCAGCAATTCCTCCTGGCGGGCCAGCATCGCCGCCAGGCTGGCGTCGTCGGGATGGTCCCAGCCCAGCAGGTGCAGCAGGCCGTGACTGGCCAGGAACAGCAGTTCCCGCTCGAGGTCGTGGCCCTGCTCAGCGGCCTGGCGGGCGGCCGTCTCCAGGGAGATCACGATGTCCCCCAGCTCCAGGGGGCAGAGGTCATCCTCCCCGAGATCGGCTGGCAGGGGCATCGGGGGGGCGTCTTCGAGCCCCCCATCCATGGCGGCGAAGGCGAGCACGTCGGTGGGTCCCTCCTTGGCCCGCCAGTCCCGGTTGAGCTCGGCGATCTCGGCATCCCCCACCAGGCTCAGGCCGAGGCTGTAGGCAGCAGAGCGCAACTCTTCGGGAAGTTCGGCGATCAGAGCGGCGAGCCAGGTGGCCAGCACGTCATGCCACACCTCGGCGCCCAGGGGGATGGGCAGGCCGTCATCGGCCTCGAAGGCCAGATCCAGGTCAGGCAGATCGACCATCGATCAGCTGCCCGGCAGCTGGGGGCGGCCCAGCCAGGCGATCAGCACCAGAAACCCCACCAGGCCCAGGGCTGTGAGCCCGAAGTGAACCAGGCTCTGGCGGCCCTTGCGCACCATGTTGCGCATGGCCAGCTTCACAAAGCTGTCGTCGCTCATGACGAGGCCTCCGCACCCACTTCCACTCCCTGGCGCAGCAGCGACTGGATGAAGGGATCCAGATCTCCGTCCATCACGCCCTGTACATCAGTGGTTTCCTCGCCGGTGCGCAGATCCTTCACCATCTGGTAGGGATGGAAGACGTAATTGCGGATCTGGTTGCCCCAGGCCGCCTCCACGATGTCGCCGCGGATGTCGGCGATCTCGGAGGCCCGCTGCTCCTGGGCGATCACCAGAAGCTTGGCCATCAGCAGGGCCATCGCCTTCTCCTTGTTCTGGAGCTGGGAGCGCTCCTGGGTGCAACGCACGGCGAGGCCGGTGGGGATGTGGAGGATGCGCACGGCCGTCTCCACCTTGTTGACGTTCTGGCCGCCGGCACCGCCGGAGCGGGAGGTGGTGATCTCCAGGTCCTTGTCGGGGATGTCGAGCTTCACTTCCTCCTCCAGCTTGGGCATCACCTCCACGCCGGCGAAGCTGGTCTGGCGCTTGTCGTTGGCGTTGAACGGCGAGATGCGCACCAACCGATGGGTGCCCTTCTCGTTGCGGAGGTAGCCGTAGGCATAGCGGCCTTCGATCTCGATCGTGCAGCTCTTGATGCCCGCCTCCTCGCCCTCGCTGAGTTCGTCCACGGTCACCTTCATGCCGTGGTCCTCGGCCCAGCGGGTGTACATGCGCATCAGCATCAGGGCCCAGTCCTGGGCGTCGGTACCGCCGGCACCGGCATTGATGCTGAGTACGGCCCCTTCCTTGTCATAGGTGCCGCTGAGCAGCCGCTCCAGTTCCCAGCGATCGAGATCGCCTTTCAGGGTCTGGAGGGCGCCGTTGGACTCCTGAAGGAGGTCGTCGTCGGGTTCGAGGTCGTAGAGCTCCAGGGTGGCCCGGCCGTCCTCGATGGCGGACTGCCAACAGCTGAGTTGCTCCAGCTGGGCCTTCACCTCATCCAGCTGGCGCATCTTCATCTGGGCCTCCTTCTGGTCGTCCCAGAAGGAGGGTTGGGAGGCCAGCTGCTCCAGGTCCTGCTGGCGGGCTTTCAGGGCCGGTACGTCAAAGACAGTCCTGGGCATGGCCCAGGCGGTCGGTGAGCTCGGAAAGGTCGCGCTTGAAGTCGGTGAGGTCGAGCACGGGAGGCGCCATCACTTCTCCGACCGTACCCGACCGCAGCGGGACTCAGCCCCAGGCCGCTGGACCTTGCTTTTATGCAGCCAGGCAGGACTAGGGAGCCTCTGGGCAACAGGGGGTTGAGAAGTCGCTGAGATCAGCAAAGCTGCCTTTGGCCAGGATTGGGCTCTAAAGCCAAGGATGA
>Ga0164293_10000077_pt1 | contig 61699 bp, 58 predicted proteins | sample GEODES118metaG_FD_111487 | JGI IMG/M metagenome (GOLD analysis project Ga0164293, IMG submission 111487) | Eutrophic lake water microbial communities from Lake Mendota, Wisconsin, USA - GEODES118 metaG | ecosystem: Environmental > Aquatic > Freshwater > Lake | place: USA: Lake Mendota...
CTGAGACCCGGACCCTGTCATCGCGCCCTCATCTAGCAGCGCGCCTGCACGGAGGCGATGGTTTTTGCTGCGAAGGGTGAACAGGTCCCGTGAACAGGGCCGGTGAACCCGACCTCGTGGTTTGCCTGTTGCCGGCTAGCGCAGTATCGCTGCTGGTCAGAGTGCCGGAAGAGCAGCCATGACCGACATCACGCTTCGCAGCGCCAAAGCCCAGCTTGCCTTGCTGGCGGAAGGCCGCATCTCGGCTGCCCAATTGCTGGAGCTTCATCTGTCGCGTATCGAGCGGCTCGACCCCGCGCTCAATGCGGTCGTGGCGCTCGATGTCGCCAAGGCCCGCGCCGCTGCCCTGGCATCCGATGCGCGCCGCAGGGCCGGGCAGGCCGGTGCCCTCGAAGGCCTGCCGATCACCATCAAGGACGCCTTCGATGTGGCCGGCCATGTCTCAACGGCGGGTGCCAATGCCTATCGCGAGCGCATGCCCGAGGAGGACGCCGCCGCTGTGGCCCGCCTCAGGGCCGCAGGCGCTATTATCATGGCCAAGAGCCAAGTGCCGGTGTTTTCCGGCGATTTCCAGAGCTACAATCCGCTCCATGGCACCACCAACAACCCGTGGGACCCGGCGCTCAGCCCCGGTGGATCGTCGGGCGGGGCTTGCGTTGCGGTGGCGACCGGCATGAGCGCCTTCGAGCTTGGCTCCGATCTGGGCAGTTCGATCCGCTGGCCGGCGGCGGCAACGGGCGTGTTCGGCCTCAAGACCACATGGAACCTGATTTCGACCTGGGGCATGGTCCCGCCGCCGCCGGAGCGCCGCTCGCCGCGCAATGCCGATTTGGTCGTGGCCGGCCCGATTGCCCGCACGGCGGATGACATCGCCCTGATCCTGTCCGTGCTGGTTGGCGGGCGCGAGCCCGGCTCACCCTCGCCGGTCGCGCTCGCTCAGCCGGCACGGCTGGATGCACGAGGGCTGAGGGTCTGCGTCTGGCGTGATGATCCCTTCGCCAAGGCTGATGCGCTCGTCCATGAGGGTGTCGACCGGGCAGCGCGCCTGCTCGAGGGCGAAGGGGCGATCATCGACGAAAGCACCCGGCCGGGCTTCAGTTTCCAGGAGGCCTTCGAGGTCTTCGCCCTTCTCAATCACGCCATCGTCGCCCATGGCCTGCCCCCAAAGGTGCGGGCGAAGATCCAGGCGATGGCCGCCGGCTTTTCGCCGAATGACCTGTCCCACCGCTCCTTGCAGGCGCGCGGTGCGCGGATGACGCCGGGGCTTTACCAGCAACTCAGCCAGCGAAGGCTGGCGATCAAGCGGCAATGGGCCCGCCTGTTCACGCGCTTCGACGTGGTGCTGGCCCCGCCCGCGCCAGTGGCCTTCCTTGCGCATGACCATGGGCCGGACCTGCACGCCCGCACGCTGACCGTGAATGGAGAGGCCCGTCCCTACCTCGACTTTCTGGTCTGGGCCGCTTTGGCATCGGGCGGCGACCTGCCGGCCCTGTCCGCGCCGGTGATGCGCTCGGCCGGCGGGCTGCCGCTCGGTGTCCAGATCATCGGGCCTGCGGGCGGCGACCATCAGGTCATCGCCGTTGGCCGCATGCTGGAACAGATCACCGGCGGTTTCGTTGCCCCGCCCATGGCGCGATGAAGAGACTCAGCCTCCATGAGATCAGCCGTGTGGTGCCGGAACCCTTGAGAATTCTGCTCAAGCCAAGTATCGCATCAGGCGAATGGTGATCGGGCCGGAGACGGCAGGCATGCAGCCCAGGGTGTGCCGCGCTGTCGTTGAGCCCGACAGGAGAAACGATGGCTGATCATCCGGCACAGGACGAGAAGGCCAGAAACAGGCAGGCCCAACGTCTGGCAGCAGCCCTGAGGGAAAACCTCAAGCGGCGCAAGCACCAGGCGCGGGGCAGGGCTTCCGCATCACCGGATGTGCTGGCCGGCCCGACATTGCATGATGCGTCCCCGCAAGACGTGTCCGAGCAAGAATCCCCACGGCAGGATGATCCTGCCGCCCGGTCAAGGCCCGATCTCAAGAACGGTCCGGCCTGACACAACGCCATCAGGCGGTACCTTGCCCAAGTCTTGGCCAACGCTTGGCCCAAGCCGTGGACCAGGGGCATCCGCCCAGCAGATGAAAGACTGACATGGACCGCATCCGCATTGTCGGCGGCAACCGACTGAACGGCACGATCCCGATCTCGGGCGCCAAGAACGCGGCCTTGCCGCTGATGATTGCCAGCCTGCTCACCGATGACACGCTGACGCTCGAGAACGTGCCGCGCCTGTCGGATGTCTCCAATCTGGCGCGTATCCTCTCCAACCACGGAGTTGACCGCAATGTGCCGGGCAAGCGCCTCGGCCAGACCGTGGAGACGGGGCAGACCCTGTCGCTCTGCGCCCGCACCATCGTCGATACCTGCGCGCCCTATGATCTGGTCTCGACCATGCGCGCCTCTTTCTGGGTAATCGCGCCGCTGCTGGCCCGGATGGGCGAGGCCAAGGTGTCCCTGCCTGGCGGCTGCGCCATCGGCACGCGGCCTGTCGACTTCCTGCTGATGGCGCTGGAAAAGCTCGGTGCCGTCATCACCATCGAGGCCGGCTATGCCATCGTCACGGCCCCGAAAGGCCTGCAAGGCGGCCGCATCGTGTTTCCTAAGGTCACCGTCGGCGGCACCCACACCGCGCTGATGGCGGCGGTGCTGGCCCATGGCAGCACCGTGATCGAGAACGCCGCGCGCGAGCCCGAGGTTGTCGATCTGGCCCATTGCCTCGTCAAGATGGGTGCCCGCATCGAGGGCATCGGCACGCCGATGCTGCAAGTCGAGGGTGTGACCCGCCTGAACGGCGCGCGTCATGCCGTGGTTCCGGACCGGATCGAGACCGGCACCTATGCCATGGCGGTGGCCATGACCGGCGGCGATGTCCTGCTGGAAGGGGCGCGCGCCTCCGATCTTCAGGCTGCCCTAACGGTGCTGGAACAGGCCGGCGTCAGCGTCACCACGGAGGCAGGCGGTGTCCGCATCCGCCGTAACAACCAGGCGCTGATGCCGGTCGATGTCACTACAGAGCCGTTTCCCGGCTTTCCCACCGACTTGCAGGCCCAGTTGATGGGACTGATGAGCATGGCGAAGGGCACTTCGCGCATCCGCGAGACCATCTTCGAAAACCGCTTCATGCACGTGCAGGAACTGGCACGCCTCGGCGCGAAGGTCCGGCTCGATGGCGACACCGCCTATGTTGACGGCGTCGACAAGCTGACCGGCGCACCAGTCATGGCCACCGACCTGCGCGCCTCCGTCTCGCTGGTGATCGGCGCGCTCGCCGCCGAGGGCCAGACCACGATCAGCCGCGTCTATCACCTCGATCGCGGCTTTGAAGCGCTGGAAACCAAGCTGTCGCGCTGCGGCGCGCAGGTGGAGCGGGTCAGCGGCTAGCGCTTAGGGGCGAGCCGGTCCCCGCCAGCCGGGCCGGCATCAGGCCTTCATCAGCTCCGCCACATGGGCGGCCACCGAGCCGCCGAGGCCCGCGAGGTCATAGCCGCCTTCCAGCACCGAGACGATGCGACCGCCGGCGTGCCGGTCTGCGATGTCCATCACCTCTCGGGTGGCCTGGGCGAAGTCCTGCTCGGTCAGGTTGAGGTTGGCGAGCGGATCGCGCCAGTGCGCATCGAAGCCGGCGGAAATGATCACCAGTTCCGGCTTAAAGGCATTGAGCCGCGGCAGGATCAGCGCTGACATCGCTTCCTCGAAGGCCTCCCCGCCATCGCCCGCCGCCAGTGTCACGTTCATGATCGTGTCATGCTCGCCGCGCTCCGACGGCGAGCCTGTGCCCGGATAGAGCGGGGCCTCATGGCTCGAAATGTAGAGAACGTCGGGATCAGCCCAAAAGATATCCTGCGTGCCGTTGCCGTGGTGCACATCCCAGTCGAAAATGGCGACCCGCCCCAGCCCATGGACAATGCGGGCATGGCGCGCGGCAATGGCGGCATTGTTGAAGAAGCAGAAGCCCATGGCGGTCGCATGCTCGGCGTGATGTCCCGGCGGCCGCGTCGCCACGAAGGCATTGTGCACGCGCCCTGCGAGCACCGCATCCACTGCCGCCGTTGCTCCGCCGACCGCGCGCAGGGCCGCCTCCAGAGTGCCGGGCGACATCACCGTGTCGGCATCCACATGCACGATGCTCTCGCTGGGCGCGGCCTTGCGCAGCACCGCCAGATGCCGCTCCGGATGGCACAGCACGATCGCGGCCTCGTCGCCGCGCGGGGCCTCCTCCCGCACCAGCGTGCCAAAGGCCTCCCCCGACAGGGCCTTCTCGATCGCCCTGATCCGTTCCGCCCGCTCCGGGTGGCCATGCGGCGTGGCATGGTCGAGGCAAGCGGAATGGCTAAACAGAAGCGTGCTCAAGATCATGCTCTCCAGCGTTGCCAAAATGCAAAGGACTTGATCAGAAACCTGCGGCGTCCTCGATTGCGCTTCTGATGGGCGCAAAGGTTTGGTTAACCATAAACAATGCACCTTGCCATCATGTCACATCGGTCTCCGATTCGCAGCGCCGTCGCGCTCCTTGCCATTGCCGCCGCTCTTGGCGCGTGCAGCTATCGCGGCGTGCCCGAACCGAGCCTGAATGCGCGCGATGCACAGTTCGTGGCGCTTGTGCCCAACCATGAGCTGGAAATGCAGTTCCAGCGCTTCGAGGTCGATTACCGCACCGACGAGAAGCCTGGCACCATTGTGGTCTATACCGCCGACAAGCTGCTCTACTTCGTGCTGCCCGGTGGCAAGGCCATCCGCTACGGCGTCGGCGTCGGCAACGAGGCCTTCGGGTGGACCGGCAGTGCCGACATCGCGCGCAAGGCCGAATGGCCAAGCTGGACCCCGCCCGCCGAGATGCTGGAGCGCTGGCCGCACCTGCGCAACCGCGCCGGCGGCATGGCTGGCGGCCCGGCCAACCCGCTGGGTGCCCGCGCCCTCTATCTTTACCAGAACGGCCGCGACACGCTTTACCGGATCCACGGCACCAACGAGCCGGAGTCGATCGGGCGCGCCTCGTCCTCGGGCTGCATCCGCATGCGCAACGTCGATGCCATCGATCTGTTCAACCGCGTCAAGGTCGGCGCCAAGGTTGTGGTCAGGTAAGCGACTGGCGCGGCTCGCTCTATCCGAGGTCGACCAGCACGATTTCCGGCGGAATGCCGAAGCGCACGGGCGGGCCGCTCGTGCCAAGCCCGGCCGAGACGATGATGGAACGATTGTCCTCGACCACGCGACCATAGGCGTAGCGGCTGCCGAATTCCGACGGGATGTAGGGTGACCAGCCGAACAGGCGCACCTGTCCACCATGGGTGTGCCCGGCCAGCGTCAGCGCCACCTGGGCCTTGCCCGGCGTGTCCGGCAGGCCGGCGAAGATGTCGGGCTCGTGGGCGAGCAGGATCACCGGTGCGCCATCGGCGGCCTGCGCCAGCGTGCCCGGCAGGTCGTCGAGCCCCTGGAACATCATGCCCCGGCCCTCCCGGTAGCCCAGCCTGTAGGCAAGCTGGTCGGCCAGTCCGGCGAGCCAGAACGACCGCCCATCCTTGCTGAGCTGTCGCGCCTTGTTTTCCAGAACTGGCACGCCGGCATCGAGCAGCGCCAGCTTGGCGAAAGGGTCGCCGTGCCGCGCCCGCTGCACCACCGGGTCATCCCAGTATTCGTGGTTGCCGAGAATGGCATGGACGCCGAGCGGGGCTCTGAGCCGGGCAATCGCCCGCGACCATTGCTGCGGCTTCAGTCCGTGCAGGTTGCGGCTCTCGCGGGTGATGTAGTCGCCCAGCAGCACGATCAGGTCGGGCTGGAGCGCGTGTGTCTGTTCGACGATCTCGTCGATCCGGACCAGCGGCATGTGGGCACTGCCGCAATGCAGGTCGGCGAGGGCAGCGATGCGCAGCGAAAGCCCGGCCGTCCAGCCCGGTGGCGTCAGCGCATAATGCGTGACAGCGACCGTGCCGCCCGGTTCCAGATAGCGGGCATAGGCAGCCCCGCTGGCACCGGCCAATAAAAAACCGGCGCCGACCTTGAGGATCGAGCGCCGGGTGACAGTCATGGGTCTCGAATCCAGTGTGCTGTCAAAACATCATTCGGCTTCAGGGCCAAAACGCAGGATGGCGGGAATGTCGCGGGCCGACGGTGTTGCCCTGAGGCCCTTGCGCTGGCTGGCACCGGCCGCCACTGCGGCAATGCCGATCGCGCGATAATGGCGGGCATACAGGTCGCTGGCCGACTTGTCGTGAAAGTTTGCGCTGATGCGCGGTTCGCGGCGCTGGACGTCGCTTGACATGGGAAACCCTGATCCTCTGAAACCTGCACCGGGGGTGATGCAGCCCTCTTCTGACCGGAAATCCTGACGTTCGCGCGGCGCGATCTTGACCGTATCGTGGCAGGATCGGCCGGTCGCGGGCCGTCAGGCACCGGTGAGCCCATCATGCACACCGGGCCTCAAGGCTTGGTTAATGCCGCAACGATTCTGGCGTTAACCATCACCCGGCTGTGGGCCGTCATAGCCATCGATGATGACCATGTCCGTGGTGCCCGCCGTGCCCAGCACGGCCAGCGCCGCCTGATACTCGGGCGAGGCGAAGCAGGCGCGGGCAATCTCGCCCGATGCGAACTCGATCACCACGTTGTGCTGCCTGCCCTGGCCCTTGACCAGGTCGTAGGGTCCGCCGCGCACGATGAAGCGCCCGCCGAACTTGGCGAAGGCCACGCCGTTCAGCGCCCGGTAGCGGGCATAGGCGTCCTGATCGGTGATATCGAGCCGCGCAATCCAGTAGCCCTTGGTCATGGCATGTCCTTTCCGGCTCAGGCGCCCTCGACGCAGACGATGTCGATATGACCGGCACCCTCGCGCAGCTTGCGGGCAGCGGCATACTCAGGCGAGTAGGCATAGGCCTTGGCCGCATCAAGGCTCTCGAACTCGATCACCACGTTGCGGGCCCGGCCTTCGCCCTCGGCGACACTCATCTGGCCGCCGCGCACCAGCGGCCTGCCGCCATACTGCTGGATGGCCTTGGTGGCCTCGGCCGCATAAACGGCCCACTGGCTGGCATTGGTGACGACGGCGCGCGCGATGACATAACCCTTGGGCATGCTGTTCTCCCTGAATGATGGCGCCTGAAAACGGCTGTGACGATGTACCCGGCGCTCCAGCAACGGTCTTACGCAACCGAGGCGATTTCGTCCATGATCGCGCTGGCCGCTCCACGCGGGTCCGCTGCGCGAATGATGGGGCGGCCAATGACCATGTGGTCGACCCCGGCCCTGATCGCCTCGCCTGGCGTGAGCGTGCGCTTCTGGTCGCCGCTGGCGCTCCCTGCGGGCCTGATCCCGGGCGTCACGATCACCATGCTGCTGCCGATGGCATTGCGCACGATCCCGGCTTCCGCCGCCGAGCAGACAATCCCATCGATGCCGGCCAGCCGCGCCTGCTGAGCCCGCAGCGCCACGAGATCGGCCACCGCCAGCCGGTAGCCGGCATCGTGCAGGTCGGCGTCGTCGTAGGAGGTCAGTGCCGTCACCGCGAGCAGCCCCATCGGGTGATCGCCGCGCCCTTCCACCGCGCCGCGCATGGTCTGCGGATAGGCATGGACGGTGAGAAAGGTCAGGTTCATCCGGGTCAGCGACTGCACGCCTTCCTCGACCGTGTTGCCGATGTCATGCAGCTTGAGATCGAGGAACACTTTCTTGTCCTCGCGCAGCAACTCGTCTGCCAGGGTCAGCCCGCCGGCAAAGGCGAGCCTGTAGCCGATCTTGTAGAAGCTCGCCGCATCGCCAAGCTCGGTGATCAGGTGATAGGCCTCCCGCACCGTGGGCACATCCAGCGCCACGATCATCCGGTCGCGCAGATCGTTGATCTTCGGCATTGTGACGGCGCTCCTGCCCGGTCAGGCGCCTGCAAACGCCTCGATGGTTTGCCATCTGTGGTGCACGATTCGGCTGGCGCGGTCGAATGTGAAAATGCAGCCACCGCCCGGCAACTGGTCATGGGCTCGCGCGATCGGCAGCCCCGCGAGGGCGCAAAGCAGCAGCGTGCCGACCCCGCCATGTCCGACCAGCAGCACATCACCGGAGGGCGCTTCTGCCAGCGCATCATCGACCTCTTTGACGATGCGTGTCTGGGCATCGAGCGCCCGTTCCCAGCCCCGGAAGCTCTCTGAAGGATGGCTGAAGAACCAGTTGGCCGCTTCCTCAAAGGCATCAGGGGCCAGAAAACCGGTGGCCGAGCGGTCATTCTCATGCATGCGCTCGCACACCAGCACCGGCGCCTTGAGTGCCGGTGCAAGGATGGCTGCGGTTTCTGTGGCCTTCGTCTCGGCGGACGATACGATCAGCACCGTTCCGGCCAGCTTTCCGGAGCGGGCGAGCACCTCGGTGCGCGCCCGTCCGACGTCGCTCAGGCCCCAGTCGGGGACCGGAACGAGCGGGTCGATCACGACCTGCGGATGGGTCAGGTAGCGAACGACCGCCATGCCATCAGGCCTTGGCCACTTCCTTGATCAGGCGGGCAAGGGTGACATCGAGGAACTCGGCGGTGCGGGCGTCGGTCAACTCGCCCTTGTCGGAGAAGGCCGTGCCGGCATTGCCGACCGCAACCATCTCGGGGATGACCAGCGCGCCGAGGCCCAGTTCGAGCACGGTCCGCAACTGGGTCAGTGCGCGATAGCCGCCCATCGGGCCGGGGGAGGCGGCACCGAGCGCCACGACCTTGCCGGCGAGGCCGCTGGCCGGCGAGCCAGGCTTGGCCACCGTGCTCCAGTCCAGTGCGTTCTTGAGCGCGGGGGCATAGCCGGCATTGTATTCCGGCGAGGCCAGGAACAGGCCCTTGTGATCATCGATCAGGCCACGCAGCTTGTGGGCCGCTTCAGGGGCATTGCCAAAACCGTTGGCATCGACCAGCGGCAGCGGAAAATCGGCCAGCGAGATCAGCGTTGCCCATGCGCCTGCGGCGTTGATCTTGCGGGCGGCAAGCTCGGCCAGCATGTGGTTGACGGAGCCGGCGCGGGACGAGCCCGAGAAAACGAGGATCTTGGTCATGCGTGTTTCTGTCCGGTCTGGCTGCGGCGCTTGCGGCAGGGTTGATGGAGAAGTTCGGGAATGCGCGGGCCAACCGGCCCGGCAACCCGCTGCCTTAAACCATCATATAGGGCGCGGATGCGCGCCTCGCATCGCCACGCGGCGGCAAGGCACATTTGCATGTTTGCAAGATGGAAGGCAGTCGAATTCGGATTGGAGCAGAAAAGCCCGGTCTGCCCGCGTGACTGCCTGCGATGCCAGCAGGCAAGCCGTCAGATCTTGCGATAGACCCAGACCCGCGCCGGCGGAATGTTGAGCAGGATCCAGTTCGATGCTGTCGAGGTATAACCCGTGCCGCGCTCGGGGATCGGCGGCACCACCGCATAGGTGAACTGGATGAAGGGCGCCTTGCGGCTCATCAGCGTGAAAGCCTGATCGAGAAAGTCGCGGCGCTGCTGCGGCGGCTTGGTGAACAGCGGCAGGCTCGACACCACGGCGGCAGCGGGTTCAGCCAGCTTGTCTTTCAGCAGCTCGGCGATCCGGTAGGCATCGCCCTGGATCACGCGGGCCAGCGGAAAGCGCTTGCGCAGCAATTCGATGAAGTCGGGATTGAACTCAACGAGGACCAGCCGCTCCTGCGGAACGCCGCGCGCAATCAGCGCCTCGGTGACAGGGCCCGTGCCCGGACCGATCTCGACGATCGGGCCCGGCTCGCGCAGATCGACCTGTGCGGCCATGGCTTTTGCGAGGAACTTGCCGGACGGCATCACGGCCCCGGTCAGCAGGGGTCGCTCGATCCAGGACTTGAGGAAGCGCGTCTCGTCATCCGCGACGCGCTTCTTGCGCGGATGGCGACGGCCGGGGTCATGACGGGTAGGTTCAAACACGTAATTGACGCCGCAAATCTTGTAAGCTTCGACGGCTAGCCTTACTCTCTCTGGCGCTTGCGTCAAGCGTGACAGGCAACCGGCGAAGGGAATTGCGGATCAGCCTGATCATCCGTTTTTTGCGCCGGTTCCGCCGAAACCATCGAAGAAACCCTTCATCCTATCGAAGAAACCTGCGGTTTCGGGGTGCGTCTCCCCGGACGATTCCTTTTCGAATTCGGCCAGCAATTCGCGTTGCCGCCGTGTCAGGTTCTGCGGCGTCTCCACCTGGACCTGGATGTAGAGGTCGCCGACATCGCTGGAGCGGAGGACCGGCATACCCTTGCGGCGCAAGCGGAACTGCTTGGCGGACTGGGTGCCTTCGGGAATCTTGACGATGGCCTTGGCCCCGTCCAGCGTCACGACCTCGACTTCTCCTCCCAAGGCCGCTTTTGTCATCGAAATCGGCACGCGGCAGAACAGGTCCGAGCCGTCGCGCTGGAAAATCTGGTGCGGCTTAACCGACAGGAAGATGTAAAGATCCCCCGCCGGCCCGCCCTTGGCGCCGCCTTCGCCTTCACCGGCCAGCCTGATCCGTGTGCCGTCCTCGACGCCCGCCGGCACGTTCACCGACAAGGTGCGGTCCCGCATCACCCGGCCCGCCCCGCTGCAGACCTTGCAGGGGTCTTCTATGATCTCGCCGCGGCCATTGCAGGTCGGGCAGGTGCGTTCGATCGAGAAGAAACCCTGGCTCGCCCGCACCCGGCCATAGCCGCCGCAGGTCGAGCATTGCTTCGGCTTGGTGCCGGGCTTGGCGCCCGTGCCGGTGCAGGCTTCGCAGGTCACCGCCGTGGGCACGCGGATGGATGCCGCCTTGCCCTGAAAGGCCTCTTCAAGCGTGATTTCAAGGTTGAAGCGCATGTCGGCGCCGCGCTCGCGCCCGCCCTGCGCCCGCTGCCGGCCGCCGCCGCCCTGGCCGAAGAACTGGTCGAAGATGTCCGACATGAAGTCGCCGAACTCGGGGCCCTGGCCGCTGCCGCCGCTGCCATTCTCGAAGGCGCGATGGCCATACTGGTTGTAGGCCGCCCGCTTGTTGGGGTCGGACAGTACCTGATAGGCCTCGTTCAATTCCTTGAACCTGACCTCGGCGTCCTTGTTGCCGGGGTTCTTGTCCGGATGATGCTGCATCGCTAGCTTGCGGAAGGCCGACTTCAGCGCCGCGTCATCGGCATTCTTCTCGACGCCGAGGACGTCGTAATAGTCACGTTTGGACATCTGGAAACGCCAGCCCCTGTTCCAGTGTCATGACCGGTCTTGGGCCGGTCATCCCGTCACCGAAGAGTGCACTCTCCGGAACGAGATCACCGCCACGAGGGCGGTGATGACAGTGTTGCCTTTGTGAAGATACTCACGCGCTCTTCTTCTTGTCGCCCTTGTCGTCGGTGACGTCCTTGAAGTCGGCGTCGATCACGTCTTCCTTGGCCTTGGCATCGCCGTCACCGGCGCCGGTTTCGGCGTCAGCAGCGGCCTGCGCGGCATACATTGCTTCGCCCAGCTTCATCGAGGCCTGCATCAGGTCCGTGGTGCGGCTCTTGATGACCTCGAGGTCCTCGCCGGCCAGCGCCGTCTTGACAGCGTCCAGAGCCGTCTCGATGCCGGTCTTGTCGGCGGCCGAGACCTTGTCGCCATAATCCTTCAGCGACTTCTCGGTGGAGTGGATCAACGCCTCACCCTGGTTCTTGGCTTCCACCAGTTCGCGGCGGGTCTTGTCGGCGGAGGCATTCTCCTCCGCCTCCTTGACCATGCGCTGGATATCGGCATCCGACAGCCCACCGGAGGCCTGGATGCGGATCTGGTGCTCCTTGGACGTGGCCTTGTCCTTGGCAGTGACGCTGACGATGCCGTTGGCGTCGATGTCGAAGGTGACCTCGACCTGCGGCACGCCGCGCGGGGCCGGCGGAATCCCAACAAGATCGAACTGGCCGAGCAGCTTGTTGTCCGCCGCCATTTCGCGCTCGCCCTGGAAGACGCGAATGGTCACGGCATTCTGGTTGTCTTCGGCGGTCGAGAAGACTTGGCTCTTCTTGGTCGGGATCGTCGTGTTGCGGTCGATCAGGCGGGTGAACACGCCACCGAGCGTCTCGATGCCGAGTGACAGCGGGGTGACGTCGAGCAGCAGCACGTCCTTGACGTCGCCCTGCAGCACACCGGCCTGCACGGCCGCACCGATCGCCACCACCTCATCGGGGTTGACGCCCTTGTGCGGCTCCTTGCCGAAGAAGGTCTTCACGATCTCCTGCACCTTCGGCATGCGGGTCATGCCTCCGACGAGCACGACTTCGTCGATGTCGCCTGCCGAGAGGCCCGCATCCTTGAGCGCCTTCTTGCAGGGCTCGACGGTGCGCTGGATCAGGTCATCGACCAGGCTTTCGAACTTGGCGCGGCTCAGCTTGAGCGCCATGTGCTTCGGGCCGGATGCGTCGGCGGTGATGTAGGGCAGGTTGATTTCGGTCTGCGCAGTCGAGGACAATTCGATCTTGGCCTTTTCAGCGGCCTCCTTGAGGCGCTGGAGGGCAAGCTTGTCCTTCTTGAGGTCGATGCCCTGCTCCTTCTTGAACTCATCGACCAGATACTCGACGAGGCGCATGTCGAAGTCCTCGCCGCCGAGGAAGGTGTCGCCATTGGTCGACTTCACCTCGAACACGCCATCGCCGATCTCGAGTATCGAGACGTCGAAGGTGCCGCCGCCAAGGTCATAGACCGCGATCGTGCCGCTCGACTTCTTGTCGAGGCCGTAGGCGAGGGCTGCTGCCGTCGGCTCGTTGATGATGCGCAGGACTTCCAGCCCGGCGATCTTGCCGGCATCCTTGGTGGCCTGGCGCTGGGCATCGTTGAAGTAGGCCGGAACGGTGATCACGGCCTGTGTCACGGCCTGGCCAAGATAGGCCTCCGCGGTTTCCTTCATCTTGATCAGCGTGAAAGCGGAGATCTGCGAGGGCGAATAGTCGGTGTTGTCGGCCTGGACCCAGGCATCGCCATTAGGGGCCTTCTTGATCTTGTAGGGGACGAGCTTGAGATCCTTCTGCGTCATCGGATCGTCGAAGGTGCGGCCGATCAGCCGCTTGATCGCGAAGAAGGTGCGCTCTGGGTTCGTCACGCCCTGCCGCTTGGCGGGCTGGCCGACGAGGCGCTCGCCATCGTCGGTGAAGGCCACGATCGAGGGCGTGGTGCGTGCACCTTCCGCGTTCTCGATCACCTTCGGCGTCGTGCCTTCCATGATGGCGACGCAGGAATTGGTGGTGCCAAGGTCGATACCGATAACTTTTGCCATGGGATGATCCCTTTCGAAGCATGATCCCGGCCGGACCCGAAGCATCCGGCCTTTGGTGTTGCGATCTTGCGGCGGGAGACAACCTGAGGGATCAGCCAACCCGGACGGATTGCAAACCGGTTCGTCGAAGCGCCCCTGCGCGCGGTGACCGGGATATGGGGACAAGCCATTTGCAACGCAAGACAATCGGCAAACAAAGCCGCGACGAAAATGCACTGCCATGCGCGGGCCGTCCCGTCCTTGCCAGCATGGTCGGCACCGGAGGCACGCAAGACCCTGGCAGGAGGCTGGCGAGATGCCGAGCCGCATAGTCTGTGGATTGCGAATTGACGCGGGGAGCAAAACCCGGCTTTCAATGGTGCCAGCAACGCCCTGAAACAACCGATCGTGGGATCACGTGATCCAGAAGCCTCACCCCAGCCTGTCTTACGACCAATGCCAGACGCTCCGCATCCGGCGTAGGGGCACCTTGATGGTGCTCGTGCTGGGGCTGATGGCGAGCACTGGCAGCGTGCTGGCCCAGCCGATGCAACTGCCCGGCGCGGTCGGCTCCGCGCCGGTGGGCGTGCCGGTGGCACCTCCGGCGGCCGCCACGGGCGCTGCGCCGCCCGCCGGTTTTCCCGGAGGCCGGCCCGCGGCCGTTCCGGTCAAGCAGATTGCGGATGATGCCATCGTCGGACAGGCGCTGCTCCATCAGGGCCGCTCGGGCCGCGTCGTCATGGAGCGACTGCGCGGTGGCTACGGGCTCAAGGTCTCGTTCGAGGGCTTCCAGACCACGAACCTGCTGGAGCCTTGCGGCGTCGCCTTCGGAGACGAGGCCGTGCCGCTCGAAAGCCTTGGCCGGCCCGCCGGACTGCCGCGCTTCCGCCTCCAGGCCAGTGCCTGCCCGGTGGTCTTCGATGTGCTCAACAATGCGCTGATGGTCGTCGAGCCGCAGGCACCCTGCGTGATCGAGGCCGCACAGTGCCGCATCGATCCGCGCGGCCTGTGGGCACCGGACGGGCGGGGCCTTGTGGCGCTGGCCCGCGACATCGAGAAGGACCGCGCCCGCGCCGAGGCGCAGGTGCGCGAGGGCTTCCGTATGCTTGGCGAGCGCGGTTCGCCGGACGACAAGCGGATGGTGGCGCGCGAGCAGGCGAGCTTCTCCTCCGAACGCGAACAGACCTGCCGCGACTTCAACCGCGAGGGCAACCACGGCTTCTGCGCAGCCAAGTTCACCGAGGCCCGCGCCTTGTCCTTGCGCGCCCGCACCGCCGCTGCCGATGCGGCGGCCAAGCCGAGACGCTGAGCCGAGACGCTGACCGGCCCGTAGCGCAGGTCAGGCCCCTGAGAGGCCTGTCTCCCAGCCCAGGATGGCGCGCTTGCGCGTCAGGCCCCAATGGTAGCCGGTCAGCGCACCGGTCGAGCCCAGCACCCTGTGGCAGGGCACCACGAAGGACAGTGGATTGCGCCCCACCGCCGCCCCCACCGGTCGCGCCGCCTTGGACTGGCCGATCTGGCCGGCAATGGCTCCGTAGGTCGTGGCCCGGCCCACCGGAATGTGCAGCAACTGCTCCCAGACCCTGATCTCGAAATCCGAACCGATCATCACCACGCGAAGCGGCTGGTCCTGCTGCCAGAGCGCCGGATCGAACACCCGTGCCGCCAGCGCCGCCATCACGTGAGTGTCTTCCAAAAAGGTGGCGTTCGGCCAGCGCCGCACCATGTCGGCCAGCGCGCCGGCACGTCCGCCTGCCGGTTTGCCCTCGCCGTCGGCGCGCCCGGGCCCAGCCTTGTCGTCGACCCAGCCCAGCCCGGCGAGCCCGCGTGACGTGGCCACGATCAGCGCCTCGCCGAAGGGCGACGGATGGTAGCCATAGCGCAGCACCAGCCCCTTGCCGCCGGTCTTCCACTCGCCTGGGCTCATCGCCTCATGCGTCACAAACAGGTCATGCAGCCGCCCCGGACCCGACAGGCCCAGATCGAGCGCGGCATCGAGCAGGTTGGCATCCTGCCTGAGCAGGCGCTTGGCCTGATCCAGCGTCACGGCCTGCAGGAATGCCTTGGGCGTCAACCCGCACCAGCGCCGGAACACCAGATGCGTCTCGTCACTGGTCAAGCCGACATGGTCGGCGATCGCCTCGATGCCGGGCTGGTTGCGCCAATCCGCGGTGATCAGCGCCAGGATGCGCCGCACGATCTCGTAATCGCCCTGGGCGCTGGCCAGCCCGGTGACAGGCTGCGGTCTCGACGGGGTGGCCTGAGTGGCAAATGGCTGGGCGGTCATGAAAGGTTGGGCCGTCATGGGCGTGATCCCTTGCTGGAAGGATCATGGTCTAGGCGAAAGCCGGGTGGTGCGACACCCGATTTCCGGAAAAGCGCGCCGCGCGGCTCAGCGAGGCTCAACGCGTCTTGGCGCTGCGCAGCGCCCCCGCCAGCGCCTCATGAAAGCTTTCCCTCTCGCCCGGCGACAGGGCCTGCGCGATGGGCACGGACTGCCCGCGTGAGACGACATCGAGGCGCATCAGGCCGTAGTCCTTGTCGTCCTGCCGTTCGAGCTTGGTGAACAGCGTGTCGAAGCGCCATTCGGCCCGCTCGCCCCTTGGCGTCACCTTGGCCAGTTGCACCTTCAGCGGCGACACGGCCACCTCCTCGAAGCCGGCGGCATCGCGGAAGTTGATGCGGAAGGCGATGTAGAGCGCCAAGACATCGAGCCAGAAGAAGAAGGTCACCGGCCAAGCGCCCGCCACCATGAACGGGATCGACGAGACCACGCTGGCAAGGCACACCAGCGTCATCACCAGCCGGAAGCCGGACTGTCCGAGCGAGCGATGTGGCGTGATCACGGCAGCGAAGATCGGCGCATCCGGCCCGTCCTCGGAGCGGTGGCTGTGGGCAGCGGATTTCGGGTGGCGCGGGTCCATGCCGGCGCACTATAACCCAGACATGCCGACGCGCCAGCCACCCAAGCCCCGCCCCGATGCTGCAGCAGGCAAGCCCGCTGCAAAGAAGGCCGCCAAATCAAAGTCCGCCCAAAAACGTGCCGTGAAGGCCCGCAGTGCGGCTGACATCCACGCCCTGTTCGAGCGCTTCCGCGCCCACAATCCCGAGCCGAAGGGCGAACTCGAATCAGTGAACGCCTATACGTTACTGGTCGCGGTCGTGCTGTCCGCGCAGGCAACAGACGTGGGCGTCAACAAGGCCACCCGTCCGCTCTTTGCCGTCGCCGACACGCCGCAGAAGATGGTGGCGCTCGGCGAGGATCTCGTGCGCGACTACATCAAGTCCATTGGCCTGTTCCGCACCAAGGCGAAGAATGTCATCGCGCTGTCCGAGCAGCTCATCGCCGAGCATGGCGGCAAGGTTCCCGACCAACGCGAGGCGCTGGAAAAGCTGCCCGGCGTGGGCCGCAAAACCGCCAACGTGGTGCTCAACATGGCCTTCGGGCAGATCACCCACGCGGTCGACACGCACGTCTTCCGCATCGCCAACCGGCTGCGCATCGCGCCTGGCAGGAACCCACTCCAGGTCGAGCTTGGACTGGAAAAGGCTGTGCCGGAGGAGTTCGGACACCATGCCCACCATTGGCTGATCCTGCACGGGCGCTACGCCTGCAAGGCTGTCAAACCCCTGTGTGCCGCCTGCATTGTCGCCGACCTGTGCGACAGCGCCGATAAAAGAACAGGGTGACGCGCGCGCCTCAACCCACCACGATCAACCCACCGCGATCACCAGCGCCAGCCCGATCGAGCCGACGATGATGCGCCAATAGGCGAAGGGCTTGAAGCCATAGTTCGAGACGATGTCGAGCAGCTTCTTGACCACCACGAGGCCGGCGAGGAAGGCTGCGACGAAACCGATGGCGATCAGCACGATGTTGTCGGCGCTGAGCTGCTTGTAGTTCTTCATGAGGTCGAAGGCGAAGGCTCCGGCCATGGTCGGCATCGCCAGGAAGAACGAGAACTCCGCCGCCGCCCTTTTCGAAGCGCCCAGCAGCATCGCGCCGACGATCGACGAGCCGGAGCGCGACACGCCGGGCACCATGGCAAGGCACTGGATCAGGCCGATCTTGAGATACATCGGCAGCGGAAAGGCCATCGCGTCGTCGTGCTTCGCCTCCAGCGGCAGATCATCCACCACCAACAGGATCAGCCCGCCGGCGATCAGCGTGCAGCAGACCACGACCGGGTTGAACAGCACCCCCTTGATGAAGCCGTGCAAGATCGCCCCGAACAGGGCAGCCGGCAGGAAGGCGATCAACACGCCGATCACGAAGCGGCGCGATTGCGCACTGGAGCCGAGCGTGGTCGCCACCTTCCAGAGCTTGCCGAAATACACCGACAGGATGGCGAGGATGGCGCCGAGCTGGATCAGCACTGCGAAGGTCTTGCCGAAATCATCGTCGCCGATGCCGAGGAAATGGTCGATGAGCAGCAGATGCCCGGTCGACGAGACCGGAATGAACTCGGTCAGGCCCTCGACGATGCCCAGCAGCAGCGCTTTCAGATAGTCCATCTTGCCTCCGGCCCTGCATCCCGATGGCCCGGTCGGCCATGCCTTGGCCGCAACGGCATGCGAAGCCGGTGCCTGCAGGCGGTCGGGCGCCGCGCGCGATAAGCCCGCGAATCGGGTTGTCGACGCTCTGCTGGGGTTCTATACGCCGGTGCCGGTTCGCGCCAACCGGGCCTGCGTTCAGGTGCCGGTCCGTGCCGCCAACGCATGGTCGCTCCACGCCTGCACCATCCGGTGCCGGCCCGAAACCCTCCGGAAGTCCTCCCGCCAATGCCCCGTCTGATCCACTCCGCCTTCTGCCCTCATTCGCGTTTCGTCCGGCTGGTCGCGGCCGAGATGGGCATGGAGCTGGAGCTCAGCGAGGAGCGCACCTGGGAGCGCCGGCCGGAGTTCCTGGCCATGAATCCCGCCGGCACGACCCCCCTGCTGGTCGAGGAGGGCACGCTGGTCGTGCCCATCGCGGACATCATTGCCGAGTATCTCGACGAAACGCGCGGTCTGGCTATGGCCGGACGCCGCCTGCTGCCCGATCCACCAGCGGAAAGGATCGAGGTGCGCCGGCTGATGCACTGGTTCAACCACACCTTCTTCGAGGAAGTTTCCGGCCCGCTGACGCGCGAGAAGATCTCGCGGCGCTTCATGCGCCAGGAGGAAGGCGGAGGGCCGCCCGACACAGTGGTCATCCGTGCGGCACGCGCCAATGTGCGCTATCATCTGCAATACATCGGCTGGCTGATGGGCCGCCGCAACTGGCTGGCTGGCGACCAGCTGTCCTATGCCGATCTGGCGGCGGCGGCGCATCTGTCCTGTGCCGACTACCTTGGCGATGTGGCCTGGGACGAGAGCGAGGGTGCGCGGGCGTGGTATGCGAAGATGAAATCCCGTCCGAGCTTCCGCGCGCTGCTGGCCGAACGCGTGCCCGGCATGGCACCGGCGGCGAGCTACGAGAACCTCGATTTTTGACCAGGGCGCGGACTGATCCCGCTGCGTTGAAGGCCAGCCTGCTGGCCAGGGCCGCCGCCGAGGGCTTCGATGCCGTCCGCATCACCACCCCGTCCGCGATCCCCGAGGCGGCATCGCGGCTGGCACGATGGCTGGAAGCCGGCCACCATGGCAGCATGGGCTGGATGCAGGACCGGGCGGACTGGCGCGGCGATCCGCGAGCCCTCTGGCCCGAGGCGCGCTCCGTCATCATGCTGGGCCTGTCCTATGCCCCGCCGCATGATCCGCTGCTGGCGCTGGAGGATGCCCGGCGCGCGGTGATTTCGGTCTATGGCGCCCGGCGTGACTATCACGACGTGATCAAGGGCAAGCTCAAGACCGTGGCAGCGGTGCTCGGCTCTGCACATGCCGGCGTTAAGGTCTTCGTCGACACTGCGCCCGTCATGGAAAAGGCACTGGCTGAGGCCGCCGGGCTGGGCTGGCAGGGCAAGCATACCGTGCTGGTCTCGCGCCAGCATGGCTCGTGGCTCTTTCTCGGCGCCATCTTCACCACGGCGGAACTGCCGGTCGATGCGCCCGAAACCGACCACTGCGGCTCATGCCGCCGCTGCCTCGATGTCTGCCCCACCGATGCGTTCCCCGAGCCCTACGTGCTCGATGCCCGCCGCTGCATCGCCTATCTCACCATCGAGCATGCCGGCCATGTCGACCGTGTCTTGCGCAGCGGCATCGGCAACCGCGTGTTCGGCTGCGATGACTGCCTGGCCGTCTGCCCCTGGAACAAATTCGCCGGCACAGCGCGCGAGACGCGGCTGGCCTTGCGCGAGGATCTGCTGGCGCTGCCACTCGCCAGCCTCGCCGGGCTGGATGACGCCGCCTTCCGAGCTCTGTTCGCCGGCACGCCGGTCAAGCGCACCGGGCGTGACCGCTTCGTGCGCAATGTGCTGATCGCGCTGGGCAACAGCGCCGATCCCGGCCTCGTGCCTGTCGCCGAGGCGCGGCTGGCCGATGCCTCGCCGCTGGTCAGGGCCATGGCCGTGTGGGCACTGGGCCGGTTGTCCCCGGCGCGGATTGCCGCACTGGCCGGCGATCACCTGCCGGGAGAGGGCGACGAGGCTGTGCGTGGCGAATGGCAGGCGAGCCTGCTCGAAGCAGAAGCGACGAGGAACGCACCATGACAGGCCCGCTGAATCTCGTCGTTCTCGGCCTCGGCTATTCGGCCAGCGCCTTTGTTGCTGCCGGAGCCGGGCGGTTCTCGTCCGTGGTCGCAACCGTGCGCAGCGCCGCCAGCGCGGCGCGCGCCCGGGCCGCGGGTGCCGAAGTGCTGGCGCTGGATGATCCCGCCACAGGCGCGCGCCTGCTGGCCGCCATCGCCGGGGCCGATGCAATGCTGGTCTCCGTTCCGGCCGAGGCGGGAGGCGATCCGCTGCTGCCATGGCTGGGGCGCGCCATTGCTGCCGCGCCCCAGCTTGGCTGGATCGGCTATCTCTCCACCGTTGGTGTCTACGGCGATCATGGCGGCGGCTGGGTCGACGAGCGCTCGGCCCTCAACGCCACCAGCCAGCGCGGGCTTGCCCGCATCGCCGCCGAACGCGGCTGGCGCGATCTTGGTGCTGAGTCGGGCAAGGCCGTGCAGATCTTCCGGCTGGCCGGCATCTACGGGCCGGGCCGCAACCAGCTCCAGTCCGTCGCCGACGGCACCGCCCGCCGCATCATCAAGCCCGGCCAGGTCTTCAGCCGCATCCATGTCGATGACATTGCAGGCGCGTGCCTGGCTTCGCTGGACAAGCCCGCCCCCGGCGCGGTCTACAATGTCGCCGATAACGAGCCCGCCCCGCCGCAGGATGTCATCGCGTTTGCGGCGAACCTGCTCGCCCTGCCCGTGCCGCCCGAAGAGCCTTTCGGGACGGCGGTTCTCTCGCCGATGGCGCGCTCGTTCTACATGGACCAGCGCCGCGTCTCGAATGCGCGCCTCACCACGGAACTGGGCTACGTCTTCCGCCATCCCACCTATCGCGAAGGTCTCGGCGCGCTATTCGCTGAAGGCGAGGGGCGTCGTGAGGGGCGCTGATCAGGCGGCGTAGCGCTCACCCTCTGCACCATAGTAATCGACATAGCGCGGATCGATCGAGGCCACCGGCAGCACCACAAGCACATCAGTGGTGCCGAACGGATGATCGACCACCGCGCCGTCGCCAAAGCGCGCGCCGATCCTGAGATAACCCTTGAGCAATGGCGGCAAGGCCTTGAGCGCCGCCTTAGCGTCGATCTGGTCCGCCGCGATCAGGTCCATCGGCACGCAGCGCGCCGCGTGTGCCTTGGCGCTCCACTCGCCTGTGGCGCGGGCATGGTGGTGCAGGAAGCCGAGCCGCGTCGCCAGCGCCGCCGGCTCCGTGCCCTCCAGCGAGGCGCAGCCGATCATCACGTCGATGCGGTGATGGCGGACATAGGCCCAGATGCCGTGCCAGAGCAGTTCCACCGTCTTCTTGGTGCGATAGTCCGGCAGCACGCAGGAGCGGCCAAGCTCAAGGAAGCGCTTGCCCGGATGGCGGGCCAGCAAGGGCGCGATGTCGAATTCGCCCTGGCTGTAGAAACCGAGCGGCCCTGCCTGTTCCTGGCGCAGCAGCCTGTAGGTGCCGACCACCATCGGGCGCGGCTTTCGGCCCGGGCGCGCATCCATGCGCGAGGTATCGACCACCAGAAGGTGATCGCAGATCGCGTCATAGGCATCGATGTCGCGGCGCAGGAAACGGCAGCGCGCGTTCGGGATCGCCGCCATCTCCTCGTGGAAGACCTGATAGCGCAGGCGCTGCGCCCGGCGCACGTCGCGGCTGCTGCGCGCCAGCCTGATCTGAAGGCTGCCGCTGCGGCCCAGCACCTTCGGCAGTCCGAGATTGCCCAGTTGCCGCGCCGGAAAGGGCACGATCTGCGGCGGCAGGCTGGACAGGAAGGCCATGGCCGGCTCTGGCACGCGAAAACTGGCGAAATCGAAACGGGAAAGCTCGGACGAAGTGCCGTTCAACATGGGTCAATTGATCCATCTGGCCGCATCATCGGCGCTCACGGGTGATTCCCCGTTAGGGCTGCGGTACAGTCCGCTATCTATATAGGGGCTTGAACACCACCGTGACAGGTGGATGACGGTTCCATGACGGTAGCGGGAGTCGCCAGACGCTGCGGCGGATTGGCGCTTCTCACGCCGCGTGTTCCTTCGCCGGTGTCCCTGCTGCCGGGCCGGCCTGCGCTGGGTCCAGCGCCAGCTTCAGCCACAGCGCCAGCTGGTCGCGCACCAACGGCTTGGGTAGGCAATCGTCGAAGCCGGCGGCCATCGCCGCTTGCCGGTCCTCCGGCGAAACATTGGCGGTGACCGCGATGAGCGGTAACCGGTGCATCACCGCCATGGCACTTTCCTCGTCGCGGATTATGCGGGCTGCCCTCAGCCCGGCCATGATCGGCATGCGCACATCGAACACGCCGAGCGCAAAGGGGGCCGTCTCGCCCGCGAGGGCGGCCATCATCAGGTCCACGGCTTCCTGGCCGTTGCGGGCCCAGACCGGGTCCGCACCCAGCTTTTCCAGCGTCCGCCGAACCAGCAGGGCGTTGATCTCGTTGTCTTCGGCCAGCAGCACGCGTGGCCGCGCGATCATCTCGCCGGCGTTGTCCGGCGCAAGGCTGGTCGCCTCTGTGCCGGCAGGCTGGCCCCTGTCGTGCAGTTGCGCCAGCAGCGAACGCCTCCTGACAGGCTTGACCAGAAAAGCGTCGAAACCTGCTACCGCCGGCGCGCCAAAGCTGCGCCGCTCGAACGGTGACAGGATGATGATGCGCCGGCCAACATCGGCGGCGCGCGCCAGGATGGCCAGCTCCCTGGCACGCTCGGCCCCAATCGACAGGTCCACCATCAGCACATCGACACGATGGGACAGCAGCAGCCCCTGCGCGTCGGCGGGATCGCCAGTCTGGCGGATCAGGGCACCGGTCAACCCGGCGATTTCGGCCAGATATGCCGCCTCGAACGGCGCAGCCGCGACCATCAGCACGCTGAGCCCGCGAAGATCGGGGATCACAACCTCGCTGGCCGCTTCGGAAACCTTCAGGGACAGTGTGACAGTGAAGCGCGACCCCTTGCCCGGCTGGCTGTCAACCGCGATCTCGCCACCCATCAGGGGCAGGAGGCGCTTGACGATGGCCAGCCCGAGCCCCGACCCGCCATGGGTGCGGGCCGTGGTCTCGTCGGCCTGCTCGAATTCGTCGAAGATGGCGCTGAGCCTGTCGGCGGGGATGCCGGGTCCGGTATCCTCGACGATGACGCGCGCGACTCCGTCCTGCCAGCCAAGGCGTACGCCGACGCCGCCCTCTTCTGTGAACTTCACGGCGTTGCCGACCAGGTTGATCAGGATCTGCCGCATCCTGTCAGGATCACCCACCAGCAGCGGCGGCAAGGCAGGGTCGGCCAGCGTGGCCAGCGACAGGCCCTTGTCGTGGGCCTTGGGGGCCAGCAACTCGACCACGCCTTCGGTCAGCGCCACCAGATCGAAGGGCTCGTCGCTCAGCGTGGTACGCCCGGCCTCGACCTTGGCGAAATCAAGAATTTCCTCGATCAGCGATAGCAGGGCATGCCCGGACGTGCGCAGCGCGCGCACATAGGTGGTCTGCTCGGCGTCGAGCCGCGTGTCGCTCAACAGGTCGGCCATTCCGATGATGCCGTTGAGCGGGGTGCGGAACTCATGGCTGACGGTGGCCAGGAAGCGCGACTTGGCCTCGTTGGCCGAATTCGCATGGGCCAGAGCCTCATCGAGTTGCTGCTCGGAGGCAACGCGCGATGTGACATCACGGCCGACGCGCTGGGTGAGATGAGGGCCGTCCGGCATCGGCACATGGCTCTCGGCCCACGAGACCCAGCGCTCCTCGCCGCCCACGTCGGCCATGCGCTCGTCGAACAGGCGTGTGCCGTCGCTGCGCATCTCGATCAGACTGGTGGCCTGCACGATGGGGGCCTCCGTGCTGCCGATCAGTGCGTCGGGGCTTGTGCCCAGCAGGGCTGCATAGGCGCGGTTGGCATAGCTGATCCGGCCATCGGGCGTGCGCCGCACGATCAGGTCGCCCTGCGCCTCAATCAGGCTGCGGTGCCGCTCCTCGCTCTCGGTCACGGCAAAGAGCTGGTCGTTCAGCCGCTCCGTGGCCTCGGCAAGGTCGGCGGCGCGCGCTTCCAGCCGCCGGTGGTCACGCGTCAGCAGCCAGGCAGCCAGCGTCGCGATGGCGGCAGCCACTGCCAGCACCACACACAGAACGACAAGGAGAACAGTGCTGGACACGGATGCGGCACCACCTGTTACGTAAACAAGTCCGCACGCTGCCACTCGCTGGTTGAGGCATCGCTAAGTCGAGGCGCGAAAGGCCACCATCGCCCGGAAAGCACGCGGCGTGGTTGCACGTCCGTAAACAGGATCGGAGAAACCGGGTATGATGACCCCTTTCGCCGTCATCCCGGCCTTGAGCCGGGATCACGCACCGCAGCGTGCCTGTTGCCAGAAAGCCGGGCGCGACCAGTCGCTATATCGGCCAAGGCCGGGATGACAGTGTGGATGGGGGGCAGGTCGGGGCTGACAGCGTGGGCGGAATGCGGGCCGCCCGTCGTCTCAGCCCTTGATCATCTGGTAGGCCGGCAAGGTCAGGAAGTCGGCGAAGTCGGGGGCCAGCGACATGTCCTTGAACAGCTTGGCAGCCTCGGGGAAACGGCCACCGGCGAAGGCAGCCTCGCCGATCTCGCTCTTCAGCTTGTCCATCTCCTCGGCATAGACCGTCTCGAACCAGGCTGGCGTCACCTTGCGGCCGTCTTCCAGTTTGACGCCATACTTGATGAACTGCCAGATCTGGGCGCGCGAGATTTCCGCCGTCGCGGCATCTTCCATCATGTTGTAGATCGGCACTGCGCCGCGGCCACGCAGCCAGGCTTCCATGTATTGCACGCCGACGCGGATGTTCTCGCGGAAGCCCGCTTCGGTGCGCGTGCCCTGATGCGGCTCCAGCAGGTCGGCGCGGCTCACGCTCACGTCCTCGCGCAGCTTCGACAGCTGGTTCGGCTCCGGCATCAGGCGGTTGAACACCTCCATCGCGACCGGCACGAGATCAGGGTGGGCGACCCATGTGCCGTCATGGCCGTTGCCGGCCTCGCGCTCCTTGTCGGCCTTGACCTTGGCGAAGGCGGCGGCATTGGCCTCGGGGTTGTTCTTGATCGGGATCTGGGCAGCCATGCCGCCCATCGCGAACGCTCCGCGCTTGTGGCAGGTCTTGATCAGCAGCAGCGAGTAGGCCTGCAGGAAGGCCTTGCTCATCACCACCTGGCTGCGGTCCGGCAGCACATAGGCGGGATTCCTGGCCAGCTTCTTGATGTAGCTGAAGATGTAGTCCCAGCGTCCGCAGTTCAGCCCGGCAATATGATCCTTCAGCTCGAACAGGATCTCGTCCATCTCGAAGGCGGCGGGCAGGGTCTCGATCAGCACGGTGGCCTTGATCGTGCCGACCTTGAGCCCCAGCGCGCCCTGCGCATGGACCATCACGTCGTTCCAGAGGCGGGCCTCCAGATGGCTCTCCATCTTCGGCAGATAGAAATAAGGGCCGGAACCGGCAGCCAGCGCCTTCTTTGCATTGTGGAACAGATACATGCCGAAATCGAACAGCGCGCCGCTCAGTTCCTCGCCATCGACGGTGACATGCGCTTCCATCAGGTGCCAGCCGCGCGGGCGCACCAGCAGCACGGCCGGGTTCGGGCCGAGCTTGTAGGCCTTGCCGGAGACCGGATCGGTGAAGTCGAGCTTGCCATCCCAGCGGTCCTTCAGGTTGAGCTGGCCTTCGAGGCAGTTCGTCCAGGTCGGAGAATTGGCATCCTCGAAGTCCGTCATGAACACCTTGGCGCCGCAGTTCAGCGCATTGACCACCATCTTGCGGTCGGTCGGCCCGGTGATCTCGACGCGGCGGTCAAGCAGATCGGCAGGGATCGGAGCGACCTTCCACGAGCCCTCGCGCACATGGCGGGTCTCGGCCAGGAAATCGGGTGTCTCGCCGGCATCGAAGCGCTTCTGCCGCTCGGCGCGCAGGACCAGCAGCCGCTTGCGGGTGGCATCGAACCGGCGGTGCAGGTCAGCAACGAAGGCCAGCGCCTGGGGACTCAGGATCTCATCGAACCGCGGCCCGACCGTGCCGGTGATGACAACGCCGGGAACGGCGGCTGCGAAAGGAGTGGTGACGCTCATCGATCTCTCCTGAACTGGACCGTGTGGCCGGCGCGGGCAAGGATGCCCGCGCGTCCGGCATCGGGGCCTGACAGGCGGGTTTCTGTCCGGTCCGGCCTGCAAGGTTGGACTTGCAGGAGCCAGACCTCGCGCCTGCCCGATGCGGGGCAGGTCTGTTGCAGGAGCCTTATCGGCCATGTTCAGTTTGGCAAATACCAACCAAAGTGGCAGAGCACCTTTTCCGGAATAGAAACAATTGCCGGATGGTGGCGGGTCCTGCGTCCCTGCACCCGCATTCCCGCAATCACGAACCCGTGTGCCTTGTAACGATGCGCGGCAGGCTGGCGAACTGGGTTTAACGGATCGCGAGCGAAGCGTCCTTGCCGACCGTTTCACGACGATGGAGAACCCCCATGAAGACCCTGTTTGCCAAAGCGCTGTTTACCGCTCCCGTTGCCGCCCTGATGATGCTGGCTCCCGCCCAGGCCGGCTCGTTTCAGCCCTACAAGAAGGCCGACTTCGACAAGCTCGTGGCCACCGGCCAGCCTGTGTTGGTCCATGTCCATGCCGACTGGTGCCCGACCTGCAAGCGTCAGCTCACGATCCTGGGCCCGATGCTCAACGATCCGGCCAATGCCAAGGTCACGGCTGTCACGGTGAATTTCGACAAGGAAACCGCGTTCAAGCAGGCCAACAAGGTCGGCGGCCAGTCCACGCTTATCGTCTTCAAGGGCGGCAAGGAAGTAGCCCGCTCGGTCGGCGCGACGGACAGCGCGGCCATCGGCGGCCTCATCGCCCAGGTTCGCTGAGCCACTACTGAACCGCTGGAGAGCTGTCCTTTAAGCCTGCGCTGATCTGGCGCTGGCACCAACTCCAAACGGCCCCTTGTCCCGGTTGTCCCATGCTCGCCCTTCTGTCGTCCTATGCCGCCGGCATGCTGACCACGCTCAATCCCTGCGTGCTGCCTGTTCTGCCGATTGTCATGGCCACGGCCTTCAATGGCGGGCGGTTCGGGCCGCTGGCCCTGGCAGCGGGGCTGTCGCTCGGGTTCACCACAATCGCGCTCGGCGTGGCGGCGACAGGGGCCTTTTTCGGGCTTGATCCATCGGTGCTGCGCACGATTGCTGCCGTGATGTTCATCCTCGCAGGCTGCCTTTTCCTGTCCAGACGCCTTCAGGATGGCATGGCCGGGCTGATGCAGCCGCTGGCCGACAGGGCCAACACCCTATCGATGGGGGCCAACACCGGCTCGCTCGCCGGCCAGTTCGGCATTGGCCTCTTGCTCGGCGTGGTCTGGTCGCCCTGTTCAGGCCCGGCGCTGGGTGCCGCCATCGGCCTTGCCGCACAGGCTGGCGGGCTCGATGACGCGGCCTGGCGCATGGCCTTCTTCGGGCTTGGTGCCGGCACGATCCTGGCGCTCATCGCCTATGGATCGCGCGCCGCCGTCACCGCCAACCGCACCCGCCTGATGAGCATCGCCAGTGCCGCCAAGCCCATTGCCGGCGCGGTCTTCATCGCGCTCGGCGTGATGACGCTGACCGGCTATGACAAGGTGCTGGAGCGGGCCGCCACCAACGTCATGCCCGAATGGCTGATCAACCTGACGACGTCGGTCTGAACGACGCCCTGGCCACCGGGATGACTCCACTGAGTGGAATTCTGCCAAAACGATTCCTTGACGCAGTGCAGCAAAGCGCCCATATGAACTGCACGCCGCGCGGTTGTCGCGTGGCCTTGGCTCGCACTCAGACGCCCGGCGCTTCCCCCGTGACACGATTACGGCAAGACGCTCAAGATGCGAGTTTCCCGGGGCGTGACCGTCTGATCCGCCCCCCGCCAGCAGACATGAACTGAACTGGCTGACACGAAAGTACTTCTCTCAATGACAGCGACATTCGCGGATTTCGGCTTGGCCGCTCCGCTCAACCGCGCGCTTGAACTCGCCGGTTTCCACACGCCCACGCCGATTCAGGCCCAGGCGATCCCCCATCTCCTTCAGGGCCGCGACATGCTTGGCCTGGCCCAGACCGGAACCGGCAAGACCGCAGCCTTCGTGCTGCCGATCCTGCAGGCCCTGCGCTCGGCCGGCTCCAAGCCCGAAGCCAACACCACGCGTGCCCTGATCCTGGCGCCGACCCGTGAACTTGCCATCCAGATCCACGAATCTGTGACCATTCTCGCCAAGGGCCAGCACTTCGCCCATGCCTGCGTGTTCGGCGGTGTCAGCATCAACCCGCAGATCGATGCCTTGCGGCGGGGTCTCGACATCCTGATCGCCACGCCTGGCCGTCTGGTCGACCTGATCAGCCAAAAGCAGTGCAAGCTCTCGTCGGTGCAGTATTTCGTGCTCGATGAGGCCGACCGCATGCTCGACATGGGCTTCATCCGCGACATCAAACGCATCCTGGCGCTGCTACCCACCAAGCGACAGTCGATGCTGTTCTCGGCGACCATGCCGGAAACCATCGGCGACATCGCCAACAAGCTGCTGAAGGACCCGATCACGGTCGAGGTCCGCCCCGAAGCGGTGCCGATGGAGCGCATCGCCCAGCATCTCGTGCACCTGCCGATGCAGGCCAAGAAGGACGCGCTGCTCAAGCTGCTCTCCGCCCGTGACGTGACCCGCGCCATGGTCTTCGCCCGCACCAAGCACGGGGCCAACCGGCTCACCGACTATCTCGAACAATATGGCCTCAATGCCGTGGTCATCCACGGCAACAAGAGCCAGGGCGCACGCCAGAAGGCGCTGGCCCAGTTCAAGGCCGGCGAAGCCAAGATCCTAGTTGCCACCGACATCGCCGCACGCGGCATCGATGTGGCCGACGTCAGCCACGTCATCAACGCCGAACTGCCGGACGAACCCGAGGCCTACGTGCACCGCATCGGCCGCACCGCCCGCGCCGGCAAGATCGGCATCTCGATCACGCTGTGCTCGCCTGACGAGCGCGACAAGCTGAAGGCGGTCGAGAAGCTGATCAAGCGCGCCATCCCCGTGATGGTGATCGAAGGCCTCGACCTGACCAAGGCCGCAGCCGGCGGCCAGCGCATCTCCGACGAGCGCGAGGAACGCGGCGGTCGCCGTGGCCGCAGCGCCGGCGGTCGCCGCGAGGACTCGGGCCGTGTCGGTCGCCGGGGCGAGGAGCGCGGTGCTCCCGCGCCCCGTGCCGATCAGGCTCCGCGCTCGCAGGCCGCCAGCTCGCAGGCTCCGCGCCGTGATGATCGTGGCCCGCGCGCCGATGCAGTCCGCGCACTCCGCCGGGGTGACCGTGTGGAGGATCGGGTCAGCAGCTATGATGCTCCATGGAGCAACCAGCCCGCTGCCGCCGCCCCGCAGGATCGCCCGGCGCGGCAGGACCGCCCCCGCAATGATCGTCCGCGCGATGATCGTCCACGGAATGAGGCCCCGCGCAGGGATGATCGGCGTGACGAACGGCCCCGTTCTGCCCAGCCGGTTCGTCCCGGCGATGCTTCCGGTTTCCGTGACGAGCCCCGCGCCCCGCGCGGCGAGCGTCCCGATTTCCTGCCGCGCTTCCTCGACAAGGGTGCCGATGGCGCGCCGAGGGCGGCACGCCCGCAAGGCAGCCGTCCGCCCCGCGCCGGTGGCGGTGGCCGTCGCTTCGGCTGACGGCAGGCACTGAACAGCGGCAGCTATCCTGTGGCGGCGCCTTCGCAAGGGGGCGCCGCTTTTTCCTGTCCGGATCAGCCGTCAGCCCATCAGCCCTTCCGCCATCACCCAGTTCAGGGTGCGGGCGAGCGCCCGCTCATAGCGGTCGAACAGTTCGTCGATCTCCGCCTCCGTGATGATCAGCGGCGGGCAGAAGGCCACCCGGTCTCCGGCCAGAGGACGCACGATCAGGCCTTCCTCCTGCGCGAAGGCACAGGACTTGGCGGCGACGGACTTCTTGGCCTCGAACTGTTCCTTCGTGGCCTTGTTCCGGACGAATTCGATCCCGCCGATCAGCCCCAGCCCGCGCGCTTCTCCCACGAGAGGGTGCTCACCAAGCGCGGTGAGGCGCGCGAGAAAACGCGGGCTGACCTTGCGCACATGCTCGATGATCTTGTCGCGGTGGTAGATTTCCAGCGTCTTGAGCGCCACCGCGCAGCCCACCGGATGGCCCGAGTAGGTGTTGCCGTGGCCGAAGGTGCCGATCTTGCGGCTCTGGTCGATGAGGATGTCGTTGATGTGCTCAGGGATGAAGATGGCGCTGAGCGGGAAATAGGCCGAGGTCAGCGCCTTGGCGCAGGACAGCGTGTCCGGCTTGTAGCCTACGGCCGTCGAGCCGAACCACTCCCCGGTGCGCCCGAAGCCGGTGATCACCTCGTCCGCGATCATCAGTACATCGTAGCGGGCCAGAACGGCCTGGATCGCCTCGAAATACCCGGCAGGTGGTGTCACCGCGCCGCCCGCGCCCATCACCGGCTCGGCGATGAAGGCCGCCACTGTCTCGGGGCCCTCGCGCAGGATCATGTCCTCCATTTCCGCCGCCATCCGGGCGGAGAAGGCCATTTCGCTCTCGCCGGCAAGGCTGTAGCGATAATGGTGCGGGCAGGAGGTGTGCATGATGCCCTGGATCGGCAGGTCGAAGTCGACATGGTTGTAGGGCAGGCCGGTCAGCGAGGCGGAGGCCACGGTTACGCCGTGATAGCCTTTCAGCCGCGCGATGAACTTCTTCTTCTTCGGCCGCCCCAGCGCATTGTTCATGTACCAGACCAGCTTGATCTGGGTGTCGTTCGCATCCGAGCCCGATGAGCCATAATAGATCTTCGAGACCGGGATCGGCGAGATTTCCTTCAGCTTCTCGGCCAGTTCGATGGCCGGATCGTGGCTGCGGCCCGAGAACAGGTGCGTGAACGGCAGCTTGGACATCTGCTCGCGCGCCGCTTCCACCAACTCGGCATTGGAATAGCCGAGCGATGTGCACCACAGCCCGGCCATGCCCTCGATGTAGTCCTTGCCGTTGATATCCTGCACGAACACGCCCTGGCCGCGTTCGAGCACCAGCGGGCCAGTTTCGCGATGGCTGGCGAGATTGGTGTAGGGATGCACCAGTGTTTCGATGTCCCGGACCTGCGCATTGGTAAGCATGCTGTGTTTCCCCTTGTCCCATCCATTGTGGGGTGCAAGCAGGGCGCAGCACAACCCCGGCAAATGCGGACCTGCCTGCACGGTATGCGCGGCGGTGACGTGTCACGGACATGCCAGCCATGATAATTGAGGATGGTCCATGTCTACAAACCGCTCCCAACGGCCCCATGCTGTGCTCTAGGATGGGGCGACCGCCCGCATGCCAGACCCCAAGAAGGACCGCCATGGCCACCGACATGACCCTGATCAACCGCTCTGCCGTCGACCTTGTCGAGCTTCTGAAGATAGGTGCCGTTTCGCCGCATGATCTGCTGCAGGCGCTGGAGGCGCGGATTGCCGAGGTCGACGGAGCGGTCAACGCCTTGCCGACGCTGGCCTTCGAGCGGGCCCGCGCCGCTGCAGACGCGTTGTTGGCCCTGCCGGTGCCGGAGCGCGGCGCGCTCTGCGGCCTGCCCGTGGCAATCAAGGATTTGACCGAAGTGGCCGGCGTCCGCACCACCTATGGTTCGCCCATTTTCAAGGATTTCGTGCCCGAAAGCTCCGATCCGCTGGTCGAGCGCCTCGAAGCCGAAGGCGGCGTGGTCTATGCCAAGACCAACACGCCCGAGTTCGGGGCAGGGGCTAACACTTTCAACGAGGTGTTCGGGGCCACCCGCAACCCCTGCGACACACGCCTGTCGGCGGCGGGCTCTTCCGGCGGCTCGGCCGTGGCCCTCAAGACCGGGACGGCCTGGCTGGCCCATGGCTCGGACCTTGGCGGCTCACTACGCAATCCGGCCAGCTTCAACGGCATTGTCGGTCTCAGGCCCTCATGGGGCCGCGTCGCCACCGATCCGGGCCAGGAGATCGCCGGGCGCCTCTCTGTCGAGGGTCCGATGGCGCGCACCGTCCAGGATGTGGCGCTGTTCCTCGATGTGCTGTGCGGCGAGGATGTGCGTGATCCGATGTCGCTGCCGAAGCCGGCAACGCCCTTCCTCACCCAGGCCCGCTCGGGCTGGCGGCCGGCGCGCGTGGCCTGGTCGGCGGATCTCGGCATCACCCCGGTCGATCCGGAAGTGGCCGAGATCACCCGAAGGGCGGCGCTGCGCTTTGGCGAACTCGGCGCTATCGTCGAGGAGGCGCACCCCGATGTCAGCGAGGCGCATGATGCCTTCCAAGTGCTGCGCGCCCGCAGCTTCGCCATTTCCAAGAAGGAGCTGCTCGACACCCGCGCCGATCTGCTCAAACCCGAGGTGATCTGGAACATTGAGCAGGGCCTCAAGCTGACCTGCGCCGACATCCTTCGCGCCGAACATCAGCGCGCCGCCATGTACCGCCGGATGCTGGGCTTCTTCGGCACCTATGACCTGATCTGCACGCCGGCCACCATCGTTGCGGCCTACCCGGTGGAAAACCGCTATGTCGCCGAGTGCAACGGCGTGACCTTCGGCAATTATGTCGAGTGGCTGGCGATCGCCTACGCCTTCACGCTGTGTGGCTGCCCGGCGATCTCGCTGCCTGCCGGCTACACGCGCGACGGACGGCCGATCGGCCTCCAGATTGTCGCCCGGCCGCGCAACGAGGGCCGGCTTCTTGCCGCGGCCATGGCGCTGGAGCAGGTTCTGGGGCTCAACACCGGGCTGGCCGTCGATCCGCAGGTCCGCCATCTCTGATGGCAAGCGGCCTCGCCGTCATGGCGAGCGCAGCGAAGCCATCCAGAATCCCGGCGAACGCGCGCCTGATGGCGGCAATGCCACGCCAGACATGATCGCAGAGCTGTTGGAGATGATGCTGGATTACTTCGCTGCGCTCGCAAAGGCGGGCGCGCAGAGGCTGTCACCAGCCGATTGACCAGCCTCAGTGCCGCGTGCAGACCGAGTAGGCGCCAGCCCTGATCTTGCCGGGCAGGGTCTCGGCGAACACCGCCGTTGCGTCCTCGCCATAGGTGGAGACCAGATCGCGGAAGGCGGCAAACAGCGCCGCATGCGCCAGGCTGTCGCTGTCGAGACCCTCATGACGCCCGGTGGCGAAGGCCTCGTCCACATAGGTCACGGCAATGCGCCTAAGGTCGGCGGCATCATCATCGGCCCGGAAAGGCTCGGGCTTGTCATTGGTCACATTCGACATGTCGTGCATTTCACTCAACGCAACGAGTGTTAAGGGCTCGGCGGGAGCCGCGCCAGTGAACCATTTAAGGAAGGTTAACGCGACCGGATAAACTGTGGACAATGCCCGTTCCGGCAAGGCCGCCCCGGCTCAACCGCCGAAACGGCCGGCCAGGATGCGCAAGAGCCGTTCGCCATCCGCCGACAGCCTGGCCGTGGCTTCCTCGGCCGCAGCCGTGCAGGTCCGGTAGGTCAGGGCAAAGCCCCTGAAGCCCCGGTTGTAGGCACCGGCAAGCCGCTCCTTGCGGCCCGGCGTGGTGCCTTCCGCATCGAGCAGTTCGGTCATCCGCGCGCGCCAGGCAGGTGCTTCCGCGCCGCCGCAAAGCTGTCTGAGGAAAGCGAGCGAGCCGATCACCTCGGCCAGCCTGAGCATGTCCGGCTCATAAGCGGTGGGTGCCGGCTCGGCCGGTGCCGCCGGGACTTCGGGGGTGCGCGGCGGCGTGCGGCCTGTGCCTTGCTGCGCCATGGCTGTCACCGGCAGGGCCAGTGCCAGCGCAACAGCGATGGCGGCTCCGGCAGGACATCGCCACCGCATCGGTTCGTTCACGCCCGCCGCTCCCAGATCGCATGGGCGGCGCGCAGCACCTCGCCAAGCTGCCGCGTGGTGGCGAGGCCCCCGAGGTTGAACGGATCGGCCCACATAACCGCGCCCGCTTCCGGCCCGGTGCGCGGCTCGCCGCCAAGCCAGTCCGCCACAAAGGAGGCGACCACGAAGTGATGGCTGACGGCGGCATCGTTGTTTCGGTGGATGATCTCGACATGCCGGTTGAAGCCGACGATGCGGGCGCTGACGCCGACCTCCTCGTCCAGCTCGCGCAAGGCGGCCTCTTCCAGAGTCTCGCCGGCTTCGACCTTGCCGCCCGGCAAGGACCAGACATCCGACGCGGGCGCGCTGGTGCGGGTTGCCAGCACCACGCGCCCGTCGGGCCTGAACACGGCCACGGAGGCCGCCAGCACCGGGCGCGCCGCCGCCTTGGCCGAGGCCGGGAATTGCAGCAGGCGCAAGCCATCAGCCATGCGGCGTGCCCGCCATCAGACGTGCTGGCCGCCGTTGATGTGCAACTCGGCCCCGGTCACGTAGGACGAGGCGCTGGTGCACAGGAAGTAGATCGCCTTGGCGACCTCGTCGGTGGTGCCCAGCCGGCGCAGCGGCAGCTTTTCCACGATCTTGTCGGTGCCCGGCGACAGGATCGAGGTGTCGATTTCGCCCGGCGAAATCGAGTTCACCCGGATGCCGTGCGGGCCGAAATCCGAGGCCATTTCGCGGGTCAGCGAGGCCAGCGCTGCCTTCGAGGTGGCATAGGCCGCCCCGGCGAACGGATGAACCTGCGTGCCGGCAATCGAGGTGACGTTGACGATGGCGCCGTTGCCGGCCTTCAGTTCCTTGAACAGCCCGCGAGCCAGCATGATCGGCGCGAAGAAGTTGACCTGGAACACCCGGCTCCAGTCGTTGAACGAGGTGTCCGCCGCGCCCAGCCGCGAGCCGCCCAGGCCCTTCGGCGAGATGCCGGCATTGTTGACCAGCGCGTTGAGCTTGCCGCCCTCGACCTCAAGCCGCCGGCGGATTTCACCAATGCCGCGCTCGGTGTCGACCGGATCGGCCAGATCGATCTGGACATGGTCATCCGCGCCCGATGGCCAGGGGCACTTGTCGGAGAAGGCCTGCCGCGAGCAGGACAGGATGCGCCAGCCGGCCATGGCAAACTGCATTACCGTGGCGTGGCCGATGCCGCGTGACGCGCCTGTGAGCAGCATCACCGGGCGGTTGCCCGGCTCGGTCTTGGGAAAGTTGAACTTCGGCATGGCCATGGCGGGTACCTGTCGCATGAGGCTGATTGCCACCTCCGTCTTGCCGGCGTTCCGGGATGGCGCGCGGCCTTGGTATTGTGAAGTGCTTACGGATACAGACGCTGCCGTGTCCAGTCGCCAGTTGGCTCGGGACGGCGGAACACCACCCGGTCATGCAGCCGGAAGGCACCATCCTTCCAGAACTCCAGATAGGTGGGCCTGATCCTCAGGCCCGTCCAGTGTGGCGGACGCGGAACTTCGCCGATCGCGTATTTCGCGGCGTGCACGGCCGCAGCCTTCTCCAGTGCGAAGCGGCTTTCGAGAGGGCGCGACTGCTGGCTCGCCCAGGCGCCGATGCGGCTGTCACGCGGGCGGGACTGGAAATAGGCATCGGCTTCGGCGTCGGACACCTGTTCGACCGGCCCGCGCACGCGGACCTGCCGGCGCAGCGACTTCCAGTGGAACAGCGCCGCTGCCTTGTGGTTGCCGAGGATTTCCCGGCCCTTCTGACTTTGGAGATTGGTGTAGAACACGAAACCGCGCTCATCGAAGCCCTTCAGAAGCACCATCCGGATGTTCGGCAAGCCATCCGCATCGACGCTGGCCAGCGCCATTCCGTTGGGATCGTTGACCTCGGCCGGTTCCGCTTCGGCCATCCAGGCCCGGAACAGCGCAAAAGGCTCCGTTGCTTGCGTGAAGTCACCCGTCATTAACGCTTCCACTGTCTAATCATGTCCGGTTGGTGTGTGCGAGTTGAGTGCTGACGTGTGGGGCCAGAACAATCCGATGGGGTATAGGGCTTTCGTGCCGGTTTGCACACGCCTCATGGCTCGATTGTCAGTGCTCGCTGCCGTGGGGCTGGCCAGTCCAGCATGCTCGATCAGACTGCCCATGTTCTCGCTGGTCGGCAAGTCCGAGTCCGAGCCCGCCATTCTCACCACCGGCTCCGTCACGCCCACAGCAAATGCTCCCGGTGCAGCCACCTCGGCCACCGCGCGGCTCGCCGCCGCGCCATCCGCTCCCAGCGCCCGCAAGCTCCAGTTGTCGGACCATCTCGGCCCGGAGGACATGCGCCGCGCCACCGGTGCCATGGCGCTGGCGCTCGATCCGCAGGGCAATGGCTCGCCCGTCAGCTGGGACAACATCGAAAGCCGGTCCAGCGGCCGCTTTACCCCCGTCGGCGGCCCCTTCCTGCGTAACGATGACGTCTGCCGCGCTTTCCTGTCGAGCATCACCACGGTGATGGACAAGCAGGCGCTTCAGGGCACGGCGTGCCGGCCTTCGGGCGGCGAGTGGTCGATCCGCGAACTCAAGCCCTGGAAGCAGCCCGCCTGAACAGGCTTGCGCCACATGCGCCGCCCGGCGCAGGTTTCCCTTGCAAATTCCGTGCTTCCGGATGTCGGCCGGTTGCAGACAACGCCACGCCGCACCACCTTGTGACTCAAATCCTGCTCCGTTCCTGCGGGGCAGATATTCCGGAGTGTCAACGCAGCCATGCGCGATCCCTACACAGTGCTTGGTGTGACCCGATCGGCCAGCGAGGCCGAGGTCAAGAAGGCGTTCCGCCGGCTGGCCAAGGAGCATCACCCGGACCGCAACGCCAATGACCCGAAAGCCAAGGAGCGCTTTTCAGAATTGAACGGCGCATACGAGATCGTCGGCGATCCGAACAAGCGCGCCCAGTTCGACCGTGGCGAGATCGGGGCCGATGGCAAGCCGAAGTTCCAGGGCTTCGACGGCTTTTCCGGTGCCCGCCGTGGCGGCTTCGAGGGCGGCAGCGATCCGTTCGGCGGCCGTGGCGGCTTCAACTCTTCCGATGTCTTCGGCGATCTGTTCGGTGATGCCATGCGGCGCGGCGGCAGCGCCGGTACACGTGCCCACCCCAAGGGTCAGGACATCGAGGCGACACTGACCGTGACGCTGGCCGACATCGCCACCGGTGCCACCAAGCGGCTGAAGCTGCCCACCGGCCGCGAGGTCGAGGTCGGCGTGCCCCGCAGCGTCGTCGATGGCAAGGTCATCCGCCTCAAGGGCTTAGGCCATCCCAGCCCCTTTGCCGGTGAGCCTGGCGATGTGCTGCTCACCATGAAGGTGGCCGTCGATCCGCGATTCACGGTGGAGGGCAAGGATCTGCGCACCCGCATCGCGGTTGCGCTGGAAGATGCCGTGCTTGGCGGGCCGGTCCGGGTGCCGACCCTGCAAGGCGAGGTCGAGATGCGGCTGCCGCCGATGACCAGTTCGGGCCGCGCCTTCCGCCTGCGCGGCAAGGGCCTGCCTGGTGATGCCAGCCACCCCGACGGCGATCTGTTCGCCGTCACCGAGATCGTCCTGTCTGCCAGCGACGACGACCTCACCGCCCTGATGCGCCGCCGCAAGGGCTAATCGAACACTGCTGCAGGCGAGGCTTGCATCCCGCCATGTCTGGACGTCCTGTTCTCGCGATCCCCGAATCGTGTCCGCCCTGCTACAGGCTCGAAGTTTATCGCGTCGGTCTCCAGGCCGCCGGTTGACGGGCCTTGTGGTCAATCCATGGCGCGGCTATGAGCACCTGAACGGTGATTGTTGATACCTAAATCAATAGGCGGCGGGTAGATGAGTGTCGGAACAGGGCTTCTGAAGGGCAAGCGCGGGCTGGTCATGGGTGTGGCCAACAATCGCTCGATTGCCTGGGGCATCGCCAAGGCCTGCGCCGAACAAGGTGCCAAACTGGCCTTCACCTATCAGGGCGATGCCTTGAAGAAGCGCGTCGAGCCGCTGGCCGCCGAACTCAAGGCGATCGTGGTCGGCCATTGCGATGTCACCGACGAGCCGAGCATCGATGCGGTCTTTGCCGAGGTCGAGCGCGTCTGGGGCAAGCTCGATTTCATCGTCCATTGCATCGCCTTCGCCGACAAGAACGAGTTGACCGGCCGCTATGTCGACACGTCCGCTGCCAATTTCAGCCAGTCTTTGCTGATCTCCTGCTATTCGTTCACCGCTGTCGCCCAGCGCGCCGAGAAACTGATGCACGATGGCGGCTCGATGGTGACGCTGACCTACTACGGCTCCGAAAAGTGGATGCCGCACTACAACGTCATGGGCGTGGCCAAGGCCGCGCTGGAAGCATCCGTGCGCTATCTGGCCGCCGACCTTGGCCCGAATAACATCCGCGTCAACGCGATTTCCGCAGGCCCGATCAAGACCCTCGCAGCCTCCGGCATCGGTGATTTCCGCTACATCCTGCGCTGGAACGAATACAACGCGCCGCTGCGTCGCACGGTCTCGATCGAGGAGGTCGGTGAGACCTGCGCCTATCTGGTCTCAGACTGGTCGCGCGGTGTCACCGGCGAGATCATGCATGTAGATGCGGGATACCACATCGTCGGCATGAAGAACCCGGATGCGCCGGACATGAGCCTCGACAAGGCCGACTGAGCAAGCCTGGCGGCGCGCCGAGCGCCGCTTCTTCGCAGACGCGCCGCGTCAGGGGCTGCCGAGCATGACGATGACCTCTTCTGGCACCTCTCCGGGCATCCGGCCCGCTCCCGGCCAGACGCTGTATCTGATCCGCCATGGCGAGACCGACTGGAACGCCGAAGGCCGGCTCCAGGGCGGCCGCGACATCCCGCTGAACGACCGCGGGCGGGCGCAAGCCCGCGAGGTGGGGCAAAAACTCGCCGCACTGGTTCCCGCAGCGGCCAGCCTCGACTACCTGTGCTCGCCCATGGGCCGTGCCCGCGAGACGATGGAACTGCTCCGCGAGACGCTCGGTCTGCCCCGAGAGGTCTATGCCATGGACCAGCGGCTGAGCGAGATCACCTTTGGTTCGTGGGAAGGCCAGACTTGGCGCGAGGTGCGCAAGCTCGATCCGGCCCGCGCCAGTGCCCGCGAACGGCACAAATGGGCCTATGTGCCGCCCGGTGGCGAAAGCTACGGCATGCTCCGCGAACGCATCCTGCCTGTCTTCGCCGGGTTGACACGCGACACGGTCGTCGTCAGCCATGGCGGGGTAATGCGTGCTGCCCTCAACGGCTATGGCTTCGAGGAGCCCTCGCGGGCCGAAAGCCTCGACATCTGGCAGGGCCGGATCATCGTCCTGACGCTGGATGGATATCGCTGGAATTGACCGATGCGCCGCTCTTTATCGCGTCAAACCACATCTTAAACGTTACAAATCTGCAACGACCGGTCGTGGCGTTAAGTCTGATCCGTTTTCAGGCTGTCATGTTCAGCGAAGGTTCAGTAGATGTGCTGTTAGGGATATTTCGATGTGCTGGGCTGGTTTTCCTTCAGGGCACCGAGGCGGGCCGGGACGCTGGCTCGTGAGGCGTGAACACAAGAGGAGAGGGGCCGTCCTGCTGCTCCCGGACCTCAGGGCCGTGCGCGCATTGTCAGCTCTTGGGTGCCATGAACGAATTTAACAAAGTGTCGCCTGCCCAGGCCTTCAGCATGCCTTCCTCTCCGGTGTCGCGCCCCGCGATCCTGCGCGGCGCCGACCGCCCCGATCTGCTGCGTGACGAGGTTCTCGCCGAGATCTTCGCCGAAAGCGCCTTCCGCCAGCCCGGCCATGTCGCCATGCGCGATGCCGATCGTTCGCTGAGCTATGGCGCGGTCTGGCAAAGAGCGAGCGCAATCGCCGCAGGTCTGGCCAGCCTCGGCATCGGGCCGGGTTCGGTCGTTGGTCTGTGGATGCCGCGCGGGCTCGACCTGCTGGTCAGCCAGATCGCCATCACGCTGGCCGGAGCTGCATGGCTGCCCTTTGATGCCGACGCGCCGTTGGAGCGGATCGCGGTCTGCCTCGGCGATTGCGCGGCCTCGGGCCTGATCACTGCCGCCTCCAATGCCGAAAAAGCCGCTGATGCCGGCGTCGTTGTCTGGTCGCCCGAGGCGCTGGCCGAGTCCGGCGCTGCTGCGGCCAAGGGTGCCGTCATGCCGCCGCGCCCGGCGGGTCTGACGCCCGACCACCCGGCCTACATGATCTACACCTCCGGTTCGACCGGCAAGCCGAAGGGCATTGTCGTCAGCCATCGCAACATCTGCCATTTTCTGCGTTCGGTGCAGGAAGTCTATGGCATCCGCCCCGACGACGTGATGTTCCAGGGCGCATCCGTCGCCTTCGACCTGTCAATGGAAGAAATCTGGGTGCCGTATCTCGCCGGTGCCTCGCTCTATGTGGCGACCGCGCAGGTGCTCGGCGATATCGAGAACCTGCCCGACTTGCTGGAAGCCGCTGGCGTCACGGTCATCGATACGGTGCCGACTCTGATGGGCGTGCTCCAGACCGACATTCCCTGCCTGCGCATCATCATCCTTGGCGGCGAGGCCCTGCCGCCGGCCATCGTGCAGAAATGGGCCCGGCCGGGTCGTCGCCTGTTCAACACCTATGGCCCGACCGAAGCCACCGTGGTCGCCACGCTGGCGGAGCTGAAAGCCGGCGAGCCGGTGACCATCGGCGGTCCGATCCCGAACTACACCTGCTATGTCGTCAACGAGGCCGGTGCGCTCTGCCAGCCGGGCGAGCCGGGCGAGTTGTGGATCGGCGGCCCCGGCGTCGCGGTCGGGTATCTCGCCCGTCCCGACCTCACCGCCGAGAAATTCGTGGCCAACCCCTTTGCCGCCGGCGAGGCGGGCCTCCGCGATGCGCGGCTCTATCGCTCGGGCGATGCCGTCAGCCTCGATGCCGAAGGCAACATCGCCTTCCACGGCCGCATTGACGACCAGATCAAGATCCGCGGCTTCCGGGTCGAGTTGGGCGAAATCGAATCGTGCCTTGCCGATGAGCCGGGCATCGCCCAGGCCGCCGTGGTGATGCGGCAGGATGACGGCATCGACAAGCTGGTCGCCTTCCTTGTGCCGGACGCCAACCATGGCATTGACCGGGCGGCCCTGCGCACGGCGCTGCGCGCCAAGCTGCCGCCCTACATGATCCCCGGCCATTGGGAGCAGGTCGAGGCGCTGCCCCGCATGGCGGCTTCCGGCAAGATCGATCGCAAGGTGCTGAAGGCGGCGACGCTGACGGTCACGCCTGCCTCCACCGTGCAGGCCCAGCCCGAAACGCCGACCGAAGCTGTGCTGCTCGAAGCGGCCAAGCCGCTGTTCAAGGGGCAGGCCATTGCCTTCGATGTCGATTTCTTCACCGAGATGGGCGGCCATTCGCTGATTGCCGCACAGTTCATTTCAGCGGTCCGCCAATCGCCGGACCACGCCATGATCACCTTGCAGGATGTCTACAACCTGCGCACCCTGCGCTCGATGGGCGCCGCCCTCGACGAGCGAATCGCCGCGACGGGAGGCGGCGGGCCGCGCGATCTGTCTTTCGAGCCGCCGCCGCTCATGCGCCGCTTTTGGTGCGGCGTCGCGCAGGCTGCGGCCATGCCGTTGATCCTCGGGCTGGTCACGGTCCAGTGGCTCGGGCTGTTCCTGTCCTCGGTCTTCCTGATCAAGGGCGATGCCGGCTTCTTCTACGAGATGGCTGTGCTCTGCTCGATCTTCGTCATCCTCAATCTGGGTGCGAAGGTGATCATTATTGCGCTGAAATGGCTCGTCATCGGACGCACCCGGCCCGGTCGCTACCCGCTGTGGGGCAGCTATTATTTCCGTGTCTGGTTCGTGGCGCGCCTGATCCAGGCCACAACGCCGAAGTTCCTGCAGATGTCGCCCCTGATGCGGGTCTGGATCAGGCTGCTGGGCGGCAAGGTCGGCAAGGAAGCCGTCATCGCCGAGTTCGAGACCGGCGCTTGGGATCTGATCGACATCGGCGCGCGGGCATCGACCGGATCGAAGATGAAGCTGGCCAATGTCGAGTACACCGCCAACGAGATGGTCATCGCCCCGGTGGTGATCGGGGCCTATGCCCACATTGGCAATGCCTGCGTGATTGCAGGTGGCTCGACCGTCTCGGAAGGCGCCGAACTGCGCGATCTGACCTGCGTGCTGCCCGGCCAGATCGTGCCGGCCTGGGAGGTCTGGGATGGCTCGCCGCCGCGCAAGGTCGGCATGGTCGACCGCGCCAGTCTGCCGGTCCACCCCGAGGCCTCGCGGCCCAAGCGCGCGCTGTTCGGCGTCGGCTATTTCGCGGTCTACACGCTGATGCTGATGATCGGTCTGGTGCCGATCTTCCCGGCCTTCTACGTGCTCTACAACCTTGACTATCTGATCGGCGGCGAACTCGATTACACCATCGCGTGGTCGCAACTGATCTTCTTCACCTGGCCAACGGCCATCATCCTGATCCTGGCGTCGATGGCCATCGTGGTCGCGCTGCGCTGGCTGATCTTCCCGAAGCGCATCAAGCCCGGCAGCTACTCGATCTACTCGCTGTTCTACTTCCGCAAGTGGTCGATGGCGCTGGCGACAGAGGTCCTGCTGGAGACGCTGAACTCGCTCTTTGCCACGATCTACATGCGCTACTGGTACCTGATGATGGGCACCAAGATCGGCAAGGGCTCGGAACTCTCCACGAACCTGGCCGGGCGCTATGATCTTGTCGAGATCGGCAAGGGCAACTTCATTGGCGACGAGGCCATCTTCGGCGATGAGGACGTCCGCTCCGGCTACATGCGCCTCGACACCGTCAAGACCGGCGACCGCGTGTTCTTCGGCAATGCCGCGAACATCGCGGCCGGTTCGGTGATCGAGGACGGCGCGCTGATCGGCGTGAAATCCAAGTTGCCCGACAGCCTCCACGTCGGTAAGGACGAGACTTGGTTCGGCTCGCCGGCCATCAAGTTCCCGACGCGCCAGAAGGTGGCGCTCGGGGCTGCCGAAACCTACGAGCCGCCCCGGCACATGTTCGCCCTGCGCGCGGTGTTCGAAGCGTTTCACACCTCGCTGCCGACAGCCGTGTTCCTGATGGTCGCCTACATGACCGCCGACACGCTGGAGGGCTTCATCAACTCAGGGAACTATACGATTGCCGTCCTGATCGTGCTGGTGGCAGGCGTCGTCAACGCGCTTGCGATGATCATGATGTCGGTCGCGATCAAGTGGCTCATGATCGGCGTCTACAAGCCGGTGATGAAGCCGATGTGGTCATGGTGGGCGATGCGCACCGAGGCCGTGGCCGTGATCTATGGCGGCCTCGCCGGCAAGGTCGGGCTGGAATACTTGCGCGGCACACCCTTCCTGCCCTGGATGCTGCGCCTCTATGGCACCAAGATCGGCAAGGGCGTGCTGATGGACTGGACCGATATCACCGAGTTCGACTGCACCGTGCTCGGTGACTATTCGGTCCTCAATGCCCATTCCTGTCCGCAGACCCATCTTTACGAAGACCGCGTCATGAAAGTGGGCACAATCGAGATCGGCAAGGGCGTGACAATCTCGTCCGGCAGCATCATCCTCTACGACACCAAGATCGGCGATTACGCCCGCATCGAACCGCTGACACTGGTGATGAAGGGCGAGCAGATCCCCGCCCACACGATGTGGCAGGGCGCGCCAGCTGTGCCTTATATCGTCCATGGCAAGGCTGCCGGCGGGCACTGACATGAGTCGGTTTATCACCTCCGCCGCCAACCCGGCCTTGAGCCGGGGTCGCAGGCAGATCTGGGATGACGGGCGAAAGGCAGCGCTCGCGGCCCCGATTTGACGGCAGCCCGCGCCGCGTCCTAAACGAGCGGGATGTCGCACAACAGTTTCGGCCACCTGTTTCGTTTCACCACCTTCGGCGAAAGCCATGGCCCGGCCATCGGCTGCGTCGTCGATGGCTGCCCGCCGTTGATCGCGCTCACGGAAGCCGACATCCAGCGCGATCTTGACCGCCGCCGCCCGGGCCAGAGCAAATACACCACCCAGCGCCAGGAAGCCGACCAGGTGAAAATCCTGTCAGGTGTATTCACCGACGAGCGCACGGGGCAACAGGTCACGACCGGAACCTCCATCGGTCTCCTGATCGAGAACACCGACCAGCGCTCGAAGGACTACGGCGAGATCAAGGACAGCTACCGCCCCGGCCATGCCGATTTCACCTACGACGTGAAATACGGCATCCGCGACTATCGCGGCGGCGGGCGCTCATCGGCCCGCGAGACGGCTATGCGTGTTGTGGCAGGCGCTATTGCCCGCAAGGTCGTGCCCGGCATGACAGTGCGCGGCGCACTCGTGCAGATCGGCCCGCACGCCATCGACCGTGCCAACTGGGACTGGGACGAGGTCGGACGCAACCCGTTCTTCTGCCCCGACCAGAAGGCCGCCGCCTTCTATGCGGATTATCTCGATGGCATCCGCAAGGCCGGCTCCTCCATCGGCGCTGTGATCGAGATCGTGGCGGAGGGCGTCCCTCCCGGTCTCGGCGCACCAATCTATGGCAAGCTCGATGCCGATCTCGCCAGCGCCATGATGAGCATCAACGCGGTCAAGGGTGTCGAGATCGGTGACGGCTTCGCCGCAGCAGCCTTGTCCGGCGAAGAGAATGCCGACGAGATGCGGTCTGGCAATGATGGCGGGCCGACTTTCCTCTCGAACCATGCCGGCGGTGTCCTCGGCGGCATCTCGACCGGCCAGCCGCTGGTCTGCCGCTTTGCCGTCAAGCCGACCTCCTCGATCCTCAGCCAGCGCGCCTCCGTGACCCGCTTCGGCACCGAGACGGACCTGCGCACCAAAGGCCGCCACGACCCCTGCGTCGGCATTCGTGCCGTGCCGGTGGGTGAAGCCATGATGGCCATCGTGCTTGCCGACCACTACCTGCGCCAGCGCGGGCAGGTTGGCGAGGCGACCAAGTGGCCGTTCGGGGTGCTGTGAAGCCACGCATTCAGTGATACTGAATTGGGTTCCATTGTTCATTGAAGGCAAATGGCGGGTCTGCTAGGGCTCTTGCTATGAAACTTCAGACATGGCTCAAGCGCGAAGGCGCCTCCCGCGCCGACTTCGCGAAGCGGGTGGAGATGTCCCCCGCCAGCATCACGGCCCTGTGCAACGATGACACGGCCTGGCTCTCGCGCGACAGCGCCGAGCGCATCGCCAGAGCCACGGGCGGGGCCGTCAGCCCCAATGACTTCCTGCAATTCCGTTTCCCGAAGGAGGCCGAGGTGCCGCACTCCGTTTCAGATGCCATAGAGGCCTTCGCGCGTGGCGAGATCGTCGTTGTCACCGATGATGACGACCGCGAGAACGAGGGCGATCTGATCGTCGCCGCCTCGCTGTGCACCCCCGAGAAGATGGCCTTCATCATCCGCCATTGCTGCGGCATCGTCTGCACGCCGCTGCCGCTCGACGAGGCCAAGCGGCTGAGGCTCGACCCCATGGTGTCGAGCAATGATTCGGCCCACACCACCGCCTTCACCGTGACCATCGACTACAAGCACGGCACCACCACCGGCATCTCCGCCGATGACCGCACGACCACCGTGCGTGGGCTTGCCAACCCCAATGCCGGCGCGGCCGATTTCTCGCGGCCCGGCCACATCTTCCCCTTGATCGCGCGCGAGGGCGGGGTTCTGATGCGCTCGGGCCACACCGAAGCCGCCGTGGACCTGTGCAAGCTCGCCGGGCTGCCGCCGGTGGGCGTGATCTGCGAGTTGGTGAACGATGACGGCACGGTAATGAAGGGCGCGCAGATCAGCGCCTTCTCGGCCCGCCATGGCCTGAAGCAGATCACCGTTGCCGATCTGATCGCCTGGCGGCAGGCCCGCGAGAAGCTGGTCGAGCGTGTCGCCACATTCCCGGTCAAGACTGAGTTCGGCGAGTTGACCGGCCATGCCTATGTCACGCCGTTCGACAGCGTTCAGCACTTCGCCTTCGTGCTTGGCAAGCTGGGCGACGGCCGCGACGTGCCGGCCCGCCTGCACCGGGCCGATGTGGTCGGCGACATCTTTGGTGGCGCAAAGAGCATCAGTGCGGCCCTGTCGCGCTTCGCCCGCGACGGCAAGGGCGTGCTGGTCTATCTGCGCGATGGCTCTGCCGGCGTGCCGGCTATGCGCACGCCCGATGAAGGCCTCCAATCCGAGCACAAGCGCACCCAGGCATGGCGCGAGGTCGGTCTTGGCGCACAGATCCTGAAGGATCTCGGCGTCGTCTCGATCCGCAACCTCTCGTCGAGCAGCCGCGCTTTTGTCGGCCTCTCGGGCTTCGGCATCGAGATCACAGCCACGGAGCCGCTAGAGACCTGAGACCCGCCGTTACCCCCTGAGGCTTGCTCCGAAGCGCTTGCCCATTTCGGCCACGACCTTGCCGGCCACCGCCTCGATCTCGGCGTCGGTCATCGTCTTTTCGGTGGGTTGCAAGGTCACGGCGAGCGCGACCGATTTTTTGCCGGCCTCGATCTTGTCGCCCTCGTAGATGTCGAACACGGCCACGTCGGCAATCAGCGCACGGTCGGCCTGCGCTGCCAACCTCGCCATCTCGCCGGCTGCGACGCCGGCATCGACCACGAAAGCCAGATCGCGCGTTACCGGCTGGAACTCGGCCAGCGTCAGCTTCGGCTTCATCTTCGTCGGCTTGGCCTTGGGCAGCGGCAGCCCGTCGAGATGCAGTTCGAACGCCACCAGCGGGCCCTTCACGTCGAGCAGTTTCAGCGTGCGCGGATGGATCTCGCCGAAAGCGCCGATGACGCCCTTCGGCCCGAACTGCAACGTCGCCGACCGGCCCGGATGCATCCAGTCCGGCCCGCCGCGCACGATCTGAAGCCCGCCTGTGGCGATGCCGAGGCTGGACAGCAGCACCAGCGCGTCCTCCTTGGCATCGAGCGCATCGATCTCGCGCGCCGCGCCGTCCCAGTGCCGCCCCGTGCCCGAGGCGCGCGCCGAGCCGCGCCGCAAGGCTGCGGCAGCCATGCGCTGGTCATCCTCGCCATCGCCAAGAAAGACCTGTCCCACCTCGAACAGCGCGACATCGCCGAAACCGCGATCCGCATTGCGCTGGGCTGCCTTGATCAGGCCGGGCAGCAGCGAAGGCCGCATGTCGGAAAGGTCGGCAGCAATCGGGTTGGCGAGCCTGAGCGCGGCCTTGCCGCCGCCGAAATGCGTGGCCTCGTCATGGGCGATGAACGACCAAGTAACGGCTTCGACCAGCCCGCGCGTTGCCAGCGTGCGCTTGGCCAGGCGGGTGCGCTTCTGCAGCACGGTCAGTACCGGCTTGGGCACCTCGTCGACCAGCCGCGGGAACGGAATGGCCGCCACGCGGTCGAGCCCGGCAATGCGCACGATCTCTTCGACCAGATCAGCCTTGCCCTCGATGTCGCCGCGCCAGCTTGGCGGCGAAACCCTGACATTGTCGCCCGAGCCGGAGACATGGAAACCCAGCTCTACCAGGGCCAGCTTCATTTCAGGAACCGGCAGCACGAGCCCGGTCAGGCGCTGGACTTCGCTCCACGGGAAATCGATGAAACGGCTGGTGTCGGGCGTCTCGCCGGCCAGCACGAACTGCGTCGGCTCGCCGCCGCATAGCTCGATGATCATCTGCGTGGCCAGATCGAGGCCGGGCAGGCAGAAATCCGGGTCCACGCCGCGCTCGAAACGGTAGCGTGCATCGGAGTTGATGCCGAGCGCCCGGCCCGTGCGCGCCACGGTGAGCGGATCCCACAGCGCGCTCTCGACGAGCACGTTGACAGTGTTCTCGTCGCAGCCGGATAACTGGCCACCCATTACGCCCGCGAGGGATTCAACGCCATTGTCGTCGGCGATGACCACATGATCGTCGCCAAGCTGGTAGGTCTTGCCATCCAGTGCCACGATGCTCTCGCCGGCCTTTGCGCGCCGCACCACGAGGTTGCCATGCACCTTGTCGGCATCGAACACATGCAGCGGCCGGTTGACGGCGAAGGTCATGAAGTTGGTGACATCGACCAGCGCGTTGATCGGTCTCAGCCCGATAGCCCTGAGCCGCGCCTGCACCCATTCCGGCGAAGGTCCGTTGCGGACGCCGCGGATCAGCCTCAGCCCGAAAGCGGGGCACAGGTGCCGGTCATGCGCGTCGAAGGCAAGGCTCACCGAGATGGGGCAGGGCTCGGTGCTCTTCACCGGCTTGACGTTGATGTCCTTGAAGGTGCCAAGCCCGGCCGCCGCAAGGTCACGCGCGATGCCGTGGACGCCCAGCGCATCGGCCCGGTTCGGCGTCACCGCGATCTCGATCACCGGGTCGTCCAGCCCCGCCCAGGCGGCATAGGGCATCCCGACGGGCGCATCATCGGGCAGATCGATGATGCCATCATGGTCGTTCGACAGCTCGAGTTCGGCAGCCGAGCACAGCATGCCGTTCGATTCGACGCCGCGGATCACGCCCTTGCCGAGCGTGATGTTCTTGCCCGGAATGTAGGTGCCCGGTGGCGAAAACACGCTTCTCATGCCGGTGCGGGCATTCGGCGCGCCGCACACCACCTGCACAGGCTCGCCCGCGCCGGTGTCGACCATACACACCCTAAGCCGGTCGGCATTCGGATGCTGCTTGGCTTCGATGACGCGCGCAATGGTGAAGGCCGCCAGCACGGCGGCCTTGTCCTCGGCCGCCTCGACCTCAAGGCCGATCTTGTTCAGCGCTGCACAGACCTCGGCCACCGACGCGGTGGTGTCGAGATGGTTCTTCAGCCAGGAGAGGGTGAATTTCATCGGTTCGTCCTAGGTGTTCCACAATCCGCATCCTGAGCCTGTCGAAGAATGCTCAGGAGCAACGTGTTTTCTGGAGTTCATTCCTCGCCAGGCTCAGGATGAGGATCTGCGACGTCATGTGTCATTGCGAGCGCAGCGACGCAATCCAGTTTTATGGCGAACCGGGGCTGGATTGCGTCGCTGCGCTCGCAATGACAGCATAAGAGGCGGAAACACGGCCCACGCCGTAACGCGCGACAGCCTCCGGCCTGATGCCGCTGATGGTGTGGTGCGGATGCTTCGGCCCCACGAAGATCTCCGGCATCACTGTGAAGGGCACGATGCCGCCGCGAAACGCCTTGCCATACTTGCCAAGCTCGGGATCGTTGTCCCTGCCTTCGACATAGCCCACCAGTTCGCCATAGCCGCCACCCTGTGCCAGGGCTGAAGCCGTCTCGTTCGTCTCGAACGCCAGATGCAGGAACGTGGCGATGCCGAAAACCCCGAAGCAGCGTTCAGCGCCGCCCCGCCAGGCGATGGCCGCGAGCACCACATCCTCTCCAATATCAAGATCGGCGAAAGCAGGCCATGCCAGCGCCTCCTCCATCACTGCGCGGCTGACCCAGAGCATCTTTTCCTTGAAGGGCATGATCGGCCCCGCCGGATCGATGAAGGGCGCGTATTCCAGCTTGCGGGCCGGTCCAAGCTTGATCGAGAAGGCACGGTCGCCGCGATCTAGGAAGTCACGCGCCGCCTGCCTGAGATTGGCGTCGACCACGGCATCGGCGCGGTAGACGCTGTCATCGTCCATGGTCATGGCCAGACGATAATCGACGCCGGCATGCAGGATCGCAGCCGCCATTGCAAAGACATCGCCGATACGAGTGTGCGGCGCGGTTGCCTCGGCAACGATCATCCGTCCCGATGCCAGGGACGACGCAAAGCGTTGCCTCAGGCCATCGAGAAACGAAGGGCGGTAGGCCTGGGCATAGACAAAGATGCAGACGCTGAGGCCTCCCGTCTCCAGTGCCGGCGCGAAGCCATTGTCGATATCGTCCAGCAACTGCGTCAGCAGGTCCTCGCGGCCCCGGCTGCAAACGAAGATTGCGATATCGCGCCTCAACCCGACAGCCCGCCAGCCAGCGTCGGGAAGTCCAGAGGCCGGAAGCCGTAGTGCTGAAGCCAGCGCACATCGGCCTCGAAGAACGGGCGCAGGTCCGGCATGCCGTATTTCAGCATGGCGATGCGGTCGATGCCCATGCCCCAGGCGAAGCCCTGATACACGTCAGGATCGATGCCGACATTGCGCAGCACGTTGGGGTGGACCATGCCGCAGCCGAGGATTTCGAGCCAGTCCTCGCCTTCGCCGAAGCGGATTTCGCCGCCCTTGCGCGAGCACTGGATATCGACCTCTACCGAGGGTTCGGTAAACGGAAAGAACGAGGGGCGGAAGCGCATGTTCACGTCCGGAACCTCGAAGAAGCTCTTGCAGAACTCCTGAAGGATCCACTTCAGGTGGCCGAGGTTCGAGCCCTTGTCGATGACGAGCCCCTCGACCTGGTGGAACATCGGCGTGTGGGTCTGGTCCGAATCGCAGCGATAGGTGCGGCCCGGGCAGATCACGCGGATCGGCGGCTTGTTGGCCAGCATGGTGCGCACCTGAACCGGGCTGGTATGTGTGCGGAGCAACTTCCTCTTGCCGTCCTTGTCGGGCGCGAAGAAGAACGTGTCGTGCATCTCCCGCGCCGGGTGGCCTTCGGGGAAATTCAGCTTGGTGAAGTTGAGGTCGTCGGTCTCGACATCCGGCCCCTCGGCGATCGAGAAGCCCATGTCGCCGAAGATAGCGGTGATTTCGTCGATGACCTGGCTGATCGGGTGCAGCCGCCCGCGCGCCTCGGGGCTCTCGCGCACCGGCAGCGACACGTCGATGCGCTCGGACGCCAGCCGCGCATTGAGCGCCGCATCGGCCAGGCTTTCGCGCGCCGCTGCCAGCGCCGCCGTCACCCGGTCACGCAGGCCGTTGATCAGCGGGCCCTGTTCCTTGCGCTCGTCGGGCGTCATGGCGCCAAGCGTCTTGAGCAGGCCCGAGATGGCACCGGCCTTGCCAAGCGCGGCAATACGCACCGTCTCCAGCGCCGCCTCGTCTGGCGCAGCAGTGATGGCCTGAAGGGTGTCGCGTTCGAGGATCGAGAGATCTGTCATGGGCCAGGTGCCGGAGGTTGTTTCATGGCGGTTGATAGCCGGAAGCTGGCGACGACGCCAGACACGCGAACGGCGGGCCTCGCGACCCGCCGTGTGAGCATGGTGCCGGTGAGCGCGGGGCTCAGGCAGCGGCTGGCAGGTGAGCCTTGGCCTTTTCGACGATGGCGGCAAAGGAGGCCGGCTCGTTCATGGCGATGTCGGCCATGGCCTTGCGGTCCATTTCGATGCCGGCATTGTGCAGCGCGCCGATGAACTTGGAATAGGTCAGGCCATGCTCGCGCACGGCAGCATTGAGACGCTGGATCCAGAGCGCGCGGAATACGCGCTTCTTGTTCTTGCGGTCGCGGGTGGCATACTGCATGGCCCGATCGACAGCCGCCTTGGCGGTGCGGATCGTGTTCTTGCGGCGGCCATAGAAGCCCTTGGCGGCCTTGAGTGTCTTCTTGTGCTTGGCGCTGGATGTGACGCCACGTTTGACGCGGGACATTGTGAAACTCCTTCAGAAACGGACGGTGACAGGCAAACGACGCGTCAAGCGCGTTCAGCCGTTGGGCAGACGGTACTTGATGATGTTGTCACCATCGGTCTTGAACAGCACATTGGTGCCGCGCAGGTTCCGGATCTGCTTGGTCGTCCGCTTGATCATGCCGTGGCGCTTGCCGGCCTGAGCATACTTGATCGCGCCATTGGCGGTGATCTTGAAGCGCTTCTTTGAACCCGAATGGGTTTTAAGCTTGGGCATTTCAGCTCCTTGTCGCGGTCTTGCGACCGTCTCTTTGGTATTGGTCGAGCCAACAGAAGAACCGCCACGGCAGCCCTGAATGAGCCGGGCGGTTCAGCGAAGCCGTGCGTATGGCAGAAAGGGGCTCGCGAGGCAAGGGTTTGGAACCATCAAACCCGCCGTCATCCCGGCCTCGCCGGCCTCGCGCCGTGAATACCGACGGGCGCGCCGCAGGGCCTTGTCCGCCGCGCCTATGTCTGCACACGCATGCACCATATTGCGATTGCTATGCATCAATGCACTGTGCTGGGTTAGGATCAGATGTGTCCATGTTCCCGGAGAGTGAACACCATGCCAAAAACCTTCGATCTCATCCTGCGCAGCGGCATCGTCGTCAACCATGACGGGCAGGATCTGCGGGACATCGGGGTCACGGCAGGGCGCATCGCCGCCATCGGTGACCTGACCCGCGCCTCGGCCGGACAGGTGGTCGATTGCCGCGGGTTGCATGTGCTGCCCGGCGTGATCGACACCCAGGTGCATTTCCGCGAGCCGGGTCTGACCCACAAGGAAGACCTCGAAAGCGGCTCCCGCGCCGCCGTCATAGGCGGGGTGACGGGCGTGTTCGAAATGCCTAACACCAACCCCCTGACCACGACCCCCGAGGCACTGGCCGACAAAGTGGCCGCTGCGCACCACCGCATGCACTGCGATTTCGCCTTCTATGTCGGTGGCACGCACGAGAACGCGAGGCACGTGGCGGAGCTCGAACGCCTGCCCGGCGCTGCCGGCATCAAGGTCTTCATGGGCTCCAGCACCGGCTCGTTGCTGGTCGAGGATGATGCCGGCGTCACCGAGATCCTCAAGCGCACCCGCCGCCGTGCCGCGTTCCATTCCGAGGACGAGATGATGCTGCGCGAGCGGATGCATCTGCGCGTGCCGGGCGATGTTTCCTCCCATCCGGTCTGGCGCTCGCCCGAGGTGGCGCTGCGCTGCACCGAGCGGCTGGTGCGCATTGCCCGCGCCTGCGCCGCCCGCATCCATGTGCTGCACATTTCTACTGCCGACGAGATGGAGTTCCTGAAGAACCACAAGGATGTCGCCTCGGTCGAGGTCACGCCCCACCATCTCACGCTGCACGCGCCCGATTGCTACAAGCGGCTCGGAGCCTACGCCCAGATGAACCCGCCTGTGCGCGACGAGACGCACCGCCGGGGCATCTGGAAAGGTGTGGTAAATGGCGTTGCCGACATCCTCGGCTCCGACCACGCGCCCCACACCCACGAGGAAAAGAGCCACGCCTATCCGGCCGCCCATTCGGGCATGACTGGCGTCCAGACGCTGGTTCCGACCATGCTCAGCCATGTCAACGAAGGCCGCATGAGCCTCGAACGGTTCGTCGACATGACCAGCCATGGCCCGAATCGCCTGTTCGGCATGGCGCGCAAGGGCCGGATCGCGGTCGGCTACGACGCCGATTTCACCGTCATCGACCTCAAGCGCCAGCGCACCATCACCAATGATTGGATCGCCTCGAAATGCGGCTGGACACCCTATGACGGCGTCACCGTCACCGGCTGGCCAATCGGCACCTTCGTGCGTGGCGCGCAGGTAATGTGGGAGGATGACCTCGTCACCCCCGGCACCGGCGAGGTGATCCGTTTTCAGGAGACGCTGGCAAGGGCTGCGGGCTGAGCAGCGCAGGACGGCGCCCTAGCCCAGCAAGGCGGCGAGCCGTGCCTTCAGGTGCGCCTCGGCCTCGGCGGCGCTGACGGGCTCCAGCATCGTGAGCACATCACGCGGCAGGGGTTCGGGGTGCCCGAACAGCTTCAGCGCCTCTTCGCGCGCGAAACCGGCGAGGGTGGTGGCTTCGAGGAAGGCCGCGATCTGGTCGGCGCGCTTGATCTTCCGGTGCAGCGGGGCCGGGGTCTCCGGTGGTAGGCCGAAGCGGATATGGATCGCGGCCAGCAGCCTGATTTCAACGCTCTTGTAACTTTCTCCAACAGCGGCCTTCACCGGCGAGATGATGTCGCCGATGACATATTCCGGTGCATCATGCAGCAGGGTCATCAGCTGCCACGGCGCGCTCATCTCCGGTTCGAGATGGGTGTTGATGGCCTCGACCAGCAGCGAATGCTGCGCCACCGAGAAGATGTGCCCCCCCCGTGTCTGGCCGTTCCAGCGGGCCACGCGGGCAAGACCGTGGGCAATGTCCTCGATCTCCACATCAAGCGGCGACGGATCGAGGACATCGAGCCTTCGGCCGGACAACATCCGCTGCCAGGCCCGCGCGGGGGCCGGCTTCACCACCGGATGGTGCGGCCAAGCTCCGCGCATTCCGGATGACGGTAGCAGTCGACGAGGTGGTCGTTGACCATGCCCACGGCCTGCATGAAGGCATAGACGATCGTCGGCCCCACGAAGCTGAAGCCGCGCGCCTTGAGGTCTTTCGACAGCGCCTCGGCGGCGTTGGTCTGGGTCGGCACCTCGCCGTGGTGGCGAAAGCGACCCTGCACGGGCGCGCCATCGACGAAGCCCCACAGATGCCGCGCGAAGGAGCCGCGCTCCATCATCTCCAGCCAGAGCCGCGCACTCCTGATCGTGCCCTCGATCTTGGCGCGGTTGCGGATGATGCCGGCATCCTGCATAAGCGCCTCGACACGTTCGGGCGTGAAGCACACGATCCGCTCCGGCTCGAAGCCCTCGAACGCAAGGCGGAAATTCTCGCGCTTGCGCAGGATGGTGATCCACGACAACCCCGCTTGGAAGCCGTCGAGAATGAGCTTCTCGAACAGCGCCCGGTCGTCGAGTTCCGGTACGCCCCAGTCGGTGTCGTGATACGCGACATAGAACGGGTCCGTGCCGGGCCATGGGCAGCGCTGCTTGCCGTCCGCGTGCAGGATCGTGGTACGCTCCGCCGCGGCGTTCATGGCACGGCAGGCTCCGCGGCGGCGGCCCTGCCGAAGCCCGGCTCGCCGGGGAAGGGAAAGCTGATGAACGCCGGCTTGTCCAGCCGGATCGGCAGCCCGCCCCCCAGAAGGGGCTCGCCGGCTGCCATCGCGTCGGCCACCTTGTCGAGCCTGAGCATGGCAAGCCCGCGCCCGTTCGCTGTCGACAGCACATTGCCGATGATGTGCTCGCCAACCGTCACGGGCGAGCCCTCCTCCGCCCTGAGGCCGTCGAGAAAGACGATCGGGACGATGCGCGTGCGCGCCGTGCCGCGATGCTGCATGCGCGACACCACCTCCTGCCCGACATAGCAGCCCTTGCTGAACGAGACCCCGCCAAGCTGGTCCATAAGCGCCTCATGCGGGAAGCAAAGCTGCCCGCCATAGCCGAAATCGCCCCCACCCGCCGGTATACCCAGCCCGATCCGGTGCGCGTGATAGCCGTCCTCGGCAGCGCCAGCCAGCGTGGCGACGTCCGCTGCATCGACGATGGCGCGCTGGCCCATGCCGGCATGGCGCGAATCGGTGAAGACGATGCCGCCTTCGGCATCCACTGCGCCACCGTTGACCGAGGCTATAACGGCAGCCGTGTCTGTCAGGTCCTCGACAACGATCTTCACGCGCAGCTTGTAGAGCATCAGCCGACGGGCGAGGTCGGGCAGCATGGCCCGCGCCACATCGATCAGGAAGCCGCCGCCATCCTCGTCGGGCAGCGCGATGATGAAGAAGTCGACGATGACCTTGCCTTGCGGGGTCAGCAGCGCGCCGTATCCGGCCACCTCCGTGCTGACGAGATCGAGATCGTTGCTGAACAGCCCGTCGAGGAAGCGGCGCGCATCGGGGCCGGCCACCTTGAGCACACTGCGGTCCAGCAGGTGTGCGGTCGTGGTGGGGCTGCCGGTCATCGGGGTGGCATCGGGCATGCAGCGGCCTCTGGTTGCAACGACAGGTGGAGTGCGATCTTGGCTAGGCGCGATGTTTCGGTTCCAGCCCGGCCGAACACGCTCTAGTTAGGCGTTGCATCCGGTTTGCTCAACCCGTTTCACCGAAAGCCGCCATGTCCCGTCACGCGTCCGCGCCAGCACCCGCCCTTCCGCCCTTCGATCTGTTCACCGCGCGGGATTTCCCGCTCGAATGCGGCATCGTGTTGCCCGAAGCCAGATTGGCCTATCGCCAGCGCGGCACGATCGGGCAGGGCGCGCCGATCCTGCTCTGCACCGCCTTCGCCGCCAATCCGCTCGGCCTTGCCTTTCTGGGGCAGGATAGTGGTCCGCTGGACGAAAGCCGCGTCTGGATCATCGATGTGGAGATGCTCGGCAATGGCCGTTCGTCCTCGCCTTCGAACACGCCAGCGCCCCATGCCGGCGCGGATTTCCCGCCGCTTGCCATCCGCGACAATGTGGCTTTGCAGAAGGCCCTGTGCGACCATCTCGGCATCACGCATCTCGCCAGCGTCATCGGCGCCAGCATGGGCGGTCAGCAGGCCGTGCAGTGGGCAGTCAGCCATCCGGCCATGGTAGCCTCGGCCATCTGCATCGCCGGCAATGCCGCCACCACGCTGTTTGGCCAGATGTTCCTCCATGTCGTCAGGTCGGCGCTGACCTCGGACCCGGCCTATGCCGGAGGTCGTTATGCCAGCCCGCCGCTGCTCGGCCTGTCGCGCCTGTCCAATGCGTGGGCTCCGTTCGCGCTGTCGCCGCGCTTTTTCTCCGAAGGCCGGCATCAAGCCCATGCCGACATGGCCGCCGATGATCTGGAAGGCTTCCTCGCCAAATGGCGCACCCGCTACCATGCGCGCGATGCCAATGATCTCATCAGCCATCTGGACATGTGGTCGCGCCACAGCATCGCCGGCACGCCCGGCATGGACGGTTCGTTTGCGAAGGCCGCGGCGCAGGCCACGATGCCGATCCTGTTCGCGCCGGTCTCTACCGACATCTATTTCCATCCGCTCGATGTCGCCGATCAGGCCAAGGCCTTCCCCGCTGCGCGGATGGCGGTCATCGAAAGCCTGTCCGGCCACGCGGCGGCCTTTGGCCGGGAGCCATCAGACCGATTGGCGGTGCGCGCCGCCCTGTCCGGCTTTCTGGCAAGCCTGCCCTGAGCGGAGCCGTCACCAGACCGCGTCGAGCCGTTCCAGCCCGTGAAAGTGGTAGGTGTCGCGGTAGCGTGGTTCGGCACCCAGCCTCAGCCCCGGCAGGCGCGCGAAAAGGATGGGCAGCGCCACCTCCAGCTCCAGCCGCGCCAGCGGAGCACCGATGCAGAAATGGATGCCGGCCCCGAAGCTCAAGTGCGGGCCGGCGCGCCGCGCCGCATCGAAACGGTCCGGTTCGGCAAAACGCGCCGGGTCGCGGTTGGCCGCACCAAGCAGCAGCCCCAGCTTGTCGCCTTGCCGAAAGTGATGCCCATAGGCCTCGCAATCCTCCAGCGCATAGCGCGTGAACATGTGTAGCGGCGCATCGAAGCGCAGCACCTCCTCGACCAGCCCGGGCCGGGCCTGAGGGTCGGCCAGCGCCGCGCGGGCGGGCGGATTGTCGAGGATGGCTCTGGTGCCGTTGGCGAGCGCATGCACGGTGGCCTCATGGCCGGCATTGAGCAATAGAATGCAGGTGGCGATCAGTTCGTCCTCGCTCAGCCGGTCGCCTGCTTCCGAGGCCGCGATCAGCGTGCTGACCAGATCCTCGCGCGGTGCTGTGCGGCGTTCCGCCACCACCTCGCGCAGGAAGCCGACAAAACTCACCGTGGCAGCAACGGCCTCGTCCTCGATCTGCCGTGAGCGGCGGAACTGGTACATCGCCACAATGCGGTGCGACCAGTCGAGCAGGTCCGGCGCACGCTCGGGCGGCACGCCCAGCAGTTCGGCGATGACGATCACCGGGATCGGTATGGCATAGGCATCGAGCAGGTCCGCAGCGCCCCTGGCCGCAAAGCCGTCGATCAGCCCATGCGCCAGCGCCGCGATCCGTGGCCGCAGGCGCTCCACCTGGCGCGAGACGAAGGCGCGGTTGATCAGCGTGCGCAGCCGTGTGTGGTCCGGCGGCTCCAGTTCCAGCAGCGAGTGCCGCTCGACGGCAAGGAACGGCCCCAGATGCGCTGCGGGTTCCGGCCAGCCCAGCGCATTGCGGCTGGTGACATGCAGGATCTGCCGCCCGAAACGCCGGTCCTTCATCGCCGCCGAGACATCGCCATGGCCGGAGATGCACCAGTGGCAGTATTGCTGCCACCAGAAACCCGAGCCGCCGCCCGGCGCCGCTGAGGCCTGCCTGATCGCCGCATAGGCCGGGTAGGGGTCCTGCACGAAACCCGGATCGCGTGGATCAAGGCTGACATGCCGGCCGTTGATGACGAGGGAGGCGGGCAGATGCGGCGCGGTCGTGCTGGTCATGATGGCAGGGTAAGGTGGCACGGGCGCGAAATGAAGCCCGGTTCACGTCCTTCCCGCGCCCGTCTTTCCATGTCAGCCTTTGGTTCCTTCTAGCGAGTGCAACCGATGTCCATCACTCTTCTCTCGCCCGCCGGCTATCGGCGTTTCCCCTGGAAGAATGGCGGCGGGGTCACGGTCGACATCGCTGCGGAGCGCCTTGACGGGTATCCCGAGGGTGGCTGGCAGGGTCTGGTCTGGCGGTTCGGGCGCACAACGATTCCCGCGCCCGGCCCGTTCTCCGATCTGGCCGGCTTCGACCGCTGCCAGGTGGTGATCGGCGGGGCAGGGCTGGTGCTGGTCACCCCTGATGGCGAGATCGACCTGCGCCAGCCGTTCGGGCCGGTGCGTTATCGCGGCGAGGTGCCGATCACCAGCCGGCTCGAACAGGGCCCGGTCGAGGTCGTCAACCTGATCGCCGACCGCAGCCGCGTCGCCATCGACCTTGCCGTGCTGCAGGCCGGCGACAGCCTCGCGGTGTTGCCCGGCTGCCATGTCCTGCATGCACCGACGACGCCAGCCGCGCTGCTGCTCGGCCCGCATGCAGGCCTTTCTGGCGGGAGCGAAGCCTTGGCCATCGCGCTCGCGCCTGATCATGCAGCCCAGATCACGCTGGCCAGAGCGGCGGACCTGCGCTGCGAGGCCGGCCCCTGCCTTGTGGCGTCGATCCTGCCGCACGCAGCCTGATCGTTTGCGCCATTCGAAAAAAGGGCTAGCCTGCGTTGAACCTTTCGGGAGGCAGCGGCGACCCATGTCTGAGCCGACCAGAACAGCGACCGTGCCGTGAACCAGCACCCCGACGACGAGGAGCTGATCACGCGCATCGCCAGGGGTGACCGGCTCGCCATGCAGGTGCTCTTCGCGCGCCACAACCTCAGGGTTTTCCGCTTTGTCGTGCGGCTCGTGAAGGACGAAGGCATCGCCGAGGACATGATCGGCGAGGTCTTCCTGGATGTCTGGCGGCAGGCGGGACGTTTCGAGGCCAGATCATCGGTCTCGACCTGGCTGCTCTCGATTGCCCGCTTCAAGGCGCTTTCGGCGCTGCGCAAGCGGCGCGAGGACCAGCTCGACGAGGACATGGCCGGCGAGATCGAGGACGACCGGGATACACCCGAGGTCGCCCTCCAGAAGGACGACAAGGGGGCCGCCATCCGGGCCTGCCTTGGCAGGCTGTCAGCCGAACACCGCGAGGTGGTCGATCTGGTCTACTACCACGAGAAGTCGCTGGCCGAGGTTGCCGCCATCACCGGCGCTCCCGAGGCCACTGTGAAAACGAGACTGTTCTACGCCCGCAAAAAGCTGTCGGAACTGCTGGCGGAAGCCGGAATTGACCGGGGATGGCCGTGAGGCCGCTCCCACCAACGAGACCCGCGAGGACCGCGCCATGACCAAGCAACCCCTGAGCGACGCCGGCAAGGCTCTCGAAGATCTGCTGCCGTTCTATGCCGCCGGCGTACTCTCGCAGGCTGAAATGGCACAGATCGACACGGTTCTGGCGGTCGATGGCGAGTTGCGCCGCAGGCTGGCCCTCGTCGAGGAGGAGCAGACCGAGGCAATCCTGCTCAACGAAGGCATTGCAGGGCCCTCCACCCATGTGCTCGACAAGCTGATGGCCGCGATCGACGCCGAGCCCAAGCGCAGCGCGGCAGGCTCCAGCTTTGCCGCCCGCCTTGGCGGTTGGCTTCAGGCGCTGACCCCGCGCCAGGCGGCCTGGGCCACGGCCACCGCAGCGCTGGTGCTCGCCCTTCAGGCTGGCGCGCTGGTCGGCCTCGTGGCCAATCGCGATGGCGCAGGCTTCCGGACCGCATCCCATGGCACAGCCCCGGTCGCAGGAGCTGGTGCGGCCTTCACCGTGATCTTCCAGCCCGATGCCAAGGCCTCCGACATTGCCGCGCTGATGGAGCGGACTGGTGCGCGCATCGTCGATGGCCCCCGCGCCGGCGGCATCTATCGCATCCAGGTCGGTGACAAGGGCCTGGATGCCGCTGCCAGCGCTACCATTGCCGCCCGGCTTCGGGCAGAGGCAGCGTTGATCCGCCTCGTCTCGCCGGCCCCATAAACCTGCGTCAGCCACAACGAGGAGGCCGACATGATGATGTCCGCAACACACCCCGCGCGTCTCACGGCAGCGGTTCTCGCCGCGCTGATCGGCATGCTGCCGGTGGCCGATGCGTTGGCGCAGACGCGTGTGCCGAACTTCAACAGCAACTCGGTCTACCGGCCCCCGACCGGTGGCGGCGACGGAGTGTTCCCGCGCAGACCTCGTCCCGGTTTCGGCTCGGGCCTGGGCATTGTCATCGACCCCGGCCTGTTTATGCCTCCGCCACAGGGTTTGCCGCCGCCGCCCTCCGGCGGACGCCGCGTCATCGTCGAGGAAGAGGAGGTCGCGCCGCCGCGCCGTGTGCGCCAGCCCAGGCCCGAGCGCCCGCGCCAGCCGCCACCTCCCCACGTTGCTCAGCCGGCGCCCACGCCACGTTCACCGGTCATCATCCCCGCCGCCAGCGAACAGCGCCTGGTCGAGCGCGAGGTGCTGGTGCATCTGCGCGACGGGCTGACCGAGCAGCAGACCAATGCCCTGTTCCGGCGGCAACGGCTTGAGCGGCTGGACAGCGAGCGCATCGCCCTGATCGGCGTCACGCTGCACCGCCTGCGCATCCCCGACAACCGGACCCCGCGCGCTGTGCTCGGCACCCTGCGCAGCGAGGCCCGCATCGCCTTTGCCCAGCCCAACTATGTCTACCGGCTGGAACAGAACCAGCCGGCGACCGCCCCCGCTGGCGAGCCTGCCACGTCACCCGCACCTGCGGCCGAGCCGGTCAGCGCCCCGGCTGCCGAGGCTGCCCCGCCATCCTCGGTCTCCGGCACAGCCAGCGCAATCGCGCCCACGCCCGCAGCCTTGCCTCCTCCCAATCTTGCCCCTGCGCCGGTGGCCGTGCAGCGCCTGCCGCAGTACGCCATCGACAAGCTTGAGCTGGCCGATGTGCACAGGCTCTCTCGCGGGGCACGCATCAAGGTCGCGGTGATCGATTCCGGTATCGACACCAGCCATCCCGAACTGGCCGGCGCCCTCGATCGCTCTGGCGACATGCTCACCGGCCAGCCGGCCAGGGATGCCGACGCCGACAGCCACGGCACCGGCATGGCCAGCGCCGTGTTCGCGCGCTCCCAACTCACCGGTGTCGCGCCTGCGGCCAGCCTGCTCGCCGTGCGCGCCTTCAAGGGCACCACGACCGGCGATCGCAGCGGCGCGCAGGGCACCTCCTGGCATGTGCTGAAAGGCATCGACTGGTCGGTGGCGGAAGGGGCGCGGGTGCTTAACCTTTCCTTTGCCGGCCCGCGCGACGAACTGGTCTCCCGCGCTCTTGCCGCTGCCAGCGGGCGCGGCGTCATCGCTGTGGCCGCTGCCGGCAATGCCGGGCCGGCCTCGGCGCCGCTGTTTCCCGCTTCCGACCCGAACGTCATCGCCGTGACCGCCCTCGACGCCGAGAATAAGGTCTTTGCCATGGCCAACCGTGGCCGGCACATAGCGGTGGCCGCCCCCGGCGTCGATGTTCTGGTGGCGCAGCCTTCGGCGGGCTACGGCATGACGACGGGCACCTCGGTCGCCACCGCCCATGTCTCGGGCCTTGTTGCCCTGCTGATCGAGCGTGACGCCCGGCTCGACCTGCCGCAGGTGCGGACGCTCCTGACGGGCACGGCCCGCGATCTGGGCGCGCCGGGCCGCGATGCCGAAACCGGCGCCGGCCTGATCAACATCCGCGCAGCCCTGGCCCGGATGACGCAAGTCCGCTGAAGGTCGGTTCCCTGCCGGCATGAACCCAAGGCGTCACGCAGCCCGGCGTGACGCCCTTTTTGCTGTCGTCAGGCCCGCCCGAAAATCTTTCCGAAAATCTTTCGAACCACCTGAACCTTTCCTTGTGTGACCGCGACCAATGGACATGGAGGCCGGCACAGTGCCTCCGCAGCCACTCACGAGGAGACCGTCATGAC